>Ga0066256_1000710_pt1 | contig 67033 bp, 54 predicted proteins | sample ThiBio_1000_biof_FD_87107 | JGI IMG/M metagenome (GOLD analysis project Ga0066256, IMG submission 87107) | Wastewater bioreactor microbial communities from Cape Town, South Africa - Thiocy_expt_1000_biof (version 2) | ecosystem: Engineered > Bioreactor > Thiocyanate-remediating >... | reverse complement strand
GGAAGCGGAAGAAGGCCGCCGCCCACGGCGGGGGCGGGCCGACTGCGGTGGGGTTGGGGGGGGGGGGGCCGTTGTGGATTCCATGCGGGGGCGGCGGGGCGTTTGGGGGGTGGAGGACTCGGTTGCCGGGGAAGAGGGAAAAAGAGTTGGGGCCCCGCCGGCGTTGGATGCTCGCCCCCCAGTCCTGTGTCTGCGCCTTTTCCGGCTTCTTCGGCAGCGCCCGCCACAGGCGGACCATGTCTTCCGGCACATGGCCGACATCGCCGGTGATCGGCACGTCGACACGAACGTTCTTGTTGATCGACGACGGATCGATGTCGATGTGGATCTTCTTGGAATTCGGCGAGAAGGCGTTGAGGCGGCCGGTAATGCGGTCGTCGAAACGGGCGCCGACGCAGACCATGACGTCGCAATCATGCATCGCCATGTTGGCTTCGTAAGAACCGTGCATGCCGAGCATGCCGAGCCAGTTCGGACCGGAGGCCGGATAGCAGCCGAGGCCCATCAGCGTCGAGGTGATCGGGAAATTGGTGAGCTCGACCAGCTCGCGCAGCAGCTTGGAAGCTTCCGGGCCGGAATTGACGACGCCGCCGCCGGTGTAGAAGATCGGCCGGCGCGCCGTCGCCATCAGCTCGATTGCGGCGCGGATGCTGTTCAGGTTGCCCTGGACCTTCGGCTGGTAGCTCTGCTGCGTCAGGTGCTCGGACGGCGGCTCGTAGAAGCCGGTGGCAAACTGCACGTCCTTCGGAATATCGACGACGACCGGGCCGGGACGGCCGGACTGGGCGATGCGGAAGGCCTCATGGATGACGCGGGCCAGGTCGTTGACGTCCTTGACCAGCCAGTTGTGCTTGGTGCAGGGGCGCGTGATGCCGACGGTGTCGCACTCCTGGAACGCGTCGGAGCCGATCAGCGAGGTGGGAACCTGGCCGCTGAGGCAGACGAGCGGCACGGAATCCATCAGCGCGTCCTGCAGCGGCGTGACGGCGTTGGTCGCGCCCGGACCCGACGTCACCAACATGACACCGACCTTGCCGGTCGAGCGGGCATACCCTTCTGCCGCATGGCCGGCGCCCTGTTCGTGACGCACGAGGATGTGCTGGATATCGTCCTGCTGGAAGATTTCGTCGTAGATCGGCAGCACGGCGCCACCGGGATAGCCGAAGATATGCTCGACTCCATTGTCCTTCAGCGCCTTGAGAACGATCTCCGCGCCCGTCATCTGTTCTTTGCCCGTCATGCCTGTTTCCGTTCTGCTGCTTTTTCGGGTTGGATGGAAAATTTGGACATAAAAAAAGGCCCCTTAGGAGCCTGTCTGTCGCGCATGGGTGGCTACCGCCGGATGGTTACACCACCCTGCCCATGCGCGTTCCCACCACAATAAGGTTGCCAAAAATCTTCATAGCGCGAAGTGATAGACAGAAATATTCGGCACGTCAACGCGCTTCTTCATAAAACAATGCTGCGCCGCAGCCCGAAACCCGCACAACTGCCTACACCAGTTGTTAAGCCGGCACCGATATGGTCTGCCATGAGGAAGAAGGCCCGCGGCTTACCAATCCGCCCACCAAGCCTTCCTGTTTCCGTATCGGGAGCGACGTTGCTTAATAATGACCTCCAGACATCCGGCAAGGCCGGAGAAAGCGATCGTCGCGACGGGATGCACCCCGGCAACCGCTTTCTCGGACGGGTCATTGCGTGCAACGGTTCGCGCGCCACCATTGCGGCGGTCGCCGAAGGCGGCGGCACCGATCTCACGGAACTCTGGTCGGTCGGCAGGCTGATCTCCATTTCCGTCGGCAAGAACCGTGTCGTGGCGCTTGCTTATGCCATGGCCGTCGGCGAAAAAAGCTGGGGCGAGCAGCAGGACAACCACTTCCAGATCGAGGTGGAGCTTCTCGGCGAAGTCCAGGTCCATCCCGACGGCAAGGAGCAGTTCTCCACCGGCATTTCCCGTTATCCCTATCTCGGCGCCATCGCCCACCGCATCCGCGCCAAAGACCTCATCCGCATCTACGACACCGGCAAGACCGATACCTGCGTCGTCGGCAAGCTGACCCAGGACGAGAGCATCGACGCGACGATCCACATCCCGTCGATGCTGTCGAAACATTTTGCCGTCGTCGGCTCGACAGGCGTGGGAAAATCCACGGCCGTCTCGCTGCTCCTGCACCGCGCCATCGCTTCCGACCCGAAGCTGCGCGTGCTGATCCTCGATCCGCACAACGAATTCGCCGCCGCCTTCCCGGATCATGCCGTCGTCATCGATACCGACACGCTCGACCTGCCCTTCTGGCTGATGCGCCTCGAAGAATTCGCCGAAGTGCTGTTCCGCGGCCGGCCGCCGGTGGCGGAAGAGCTGGACATGCTGCGCGACCTGATCCCGGAGGCCAAGCGCGCCTTTCGCGGCAGCGACTCGCCCTTGATGCGCCGCCAGACGGAAAAGAGTTCGGTCACTGCCGACACACCCGTTCCCTACCGCATTGCCGACCTTCTCGCCCTCATCGACGACCGTATCGGCAAGCTGGAAGGCCGCAGCGAAAAACCGTTCCTGCGCTCGCTGAAGATCCGCGTCATCTCGGCGATCAACGATCCGCGCTACCACTTCATGTTCTCCAACAACACGATCAGCGACACGATCATGGAGACGATCGCCCATATCTTCCGCATCCCGGGCGACAGCAGGCCGATCAGCACGTTCCAGCTGTCGGGCATTCCGTCCGAAGTGGTCAATTCGGTCGCTTCGGTGCTCTGCCGCATGGCGTTCGAACTGGCGCTGTGGAGCAATGGTGCGGTCCATATGCTCGTCGTCTGCGAAGAAGCGCACCGCTACGTGCCGTCCGATCCGACACTCGGTTTCATCCCGACCCGCCAGGCCATCGCCCGCATCGCCAAGGAAGGCCGCAAGTACGGGGTGTCGCTCGGCATCATCACCCAGCGGCCCGGAGAGCTCGACCAGACGATCCTGTCGCAGTGCTCGACGCTGTTTGCCATGCGGCTCGCCAACGACCGAGACCAGGAAATCATCCGCTCGGCGATCCCCAATTCGTCGATCTCGACCACCAAATTCATTTCCTCGATCGGCAACGGCGAAGCCATCGCTTTCGGCGAGGCCATTGCCGTTCCGATGCGCATGCGGTTTACCCGCGTCGAGGAAAACCTGCTGCCGAAAGCCAACGGCGCAACGGCCAAGTCGACCGACGAGACGCCCGACACGGTCGATCTGCGCGGCATCGTCAGCCGCATGCGGGCCATTTCCGGCCCCGACATCTCGGCATTCCAGCAAAGCTACTCGGCAACGCTGGACGGCGACGATTTCGACGGCGACTATATGATGCCGATGCGCGAGACGCCGGCCCATTCCCCAGGTCGTTCCATTGAGCGCAGCCAGACGCCGCCGGAGCCCTACCGGGCCGACATGCTGCCCCGTGCCGGCTCGCCCGCATCGCCGGAGCCATCGACAGGCTACGACCAGCGCCGGCGACCCATGGACGAACCGCTCACCGGGCAACGCCCGGCTTCGACAGCCTATCCCGAGACAAGGCGAATGGTGCCGGATTCCCCGCCGACACCTTACCGGACGGCCCAGCCGGAACCCGACACCGCATCCGGCAGCTCGCTTCGCCGCGATCCGGGCATGTCGCTGCGCGAAAGCATCCTGAAGAAGCCGCTCAGCAGCCTCTATCGCAAGGACTGAACGATCTTCAGGGCGTCGAAAGACGCTCCCAGCTGTCATCCATCTGGTTGCGGAACCACGTCATCTGCCGCTTGGCATATTGCCGCGTTGCTGCCGCGCCGCTTTCGATCACTCCTGCCATATCCAGCTCCCCGCGCAACAGGCCGGCGATCTGCGACACGCCGATCGCCTTCATCACCGGCACATCGGCCGGCAGGTCGAGCGCAAGCAGGGCGCGAACCTCATCCACCGCCCCTTCCTCCAGCATCCGTTCGAACCGGCGGTTGATACGATCGTGCAGCACGGCCCGGTCGGGCAGGACGACGATTTTTCGCGCCCGGTCGGGATCGATCACCATTGGCCCCGCTGTCTGCTGGAATGTCGAGATCGAGCGGCCGGTGCTGTCCAGCACCTCGATGGCCCGCACGATGCGCTGCCCATCCTGCGGATTGAGCGTACCTGCCACTTGTGGATCCCGCTCCATGAGGTCGCGGAACAACGCCTCCGGGCCGAGATCGCGCAGCTTCAGCCGCACGCTGCAGCGGACATCCTGATCGACCTCCGGCATCTCCGAGAGACCGCCGGTCAGCGCCTTGAAATACAGGCCGGTGCCGCCGACGAAGACGGGCAGGCGGCCTTGCGCGCGCAGGCGCGGCAGCAAGGCCGTCACATCCCGCAGCCAGGCGCCGGTGGAGTAGGTTTCGCGCGCCGGAACATGGCCGTAGAGCAGATGCGGAACGCCACCCATTTCGTCTTCGGAGGGACGTGCCGTCAGGATGCGCAGCGTGTCGTAGACCTGCATGCTGTCGGCATTGATCACCACGCCGCCGTGCTCCCGCGCCAGCCTGACGGCAAGCGCGGACTTGCCGCTGGCGGTCGGCCCGGTTATCAGGATCGCGTCCCTATCGTTTTCAAGGTTTTTCATCATGGCTTTCGTTGCCACGCTTATGGCCAATCCGTCAAATCCCGTCCTGTCCCCGCCCATCGCGGAACAGGCCGCAGCCACCGTCGAGGCCGCCGGCCTCTATTGGCTGGCGGACGGGATCGCCTGCGACATCGTGCTTCGCGACGGCAGCGATGCGGCGGCAGCGGAAGCGGCGATCCGCGCCGTGATCGCCGACGCGCCCATCGACGTGGCGCTGCAGGATGCCGACGGGCGCCGCAAGCGCTTCCTCATCGCCGACATGGATTCGACGATGATCCAGCAGGAATGCATCGACGAGCTGGCCGCCGAAGCCGGGCTGAAGGACAAGGTCGCTGCCATCACCGCCCGGGCGATGAACGGCGAGATCGCCTTCGAGCCGGCGTTGCGCGAACGGGTGGCGCTGCTGAAGGGCCTGCCGCTCTCGGTGGTCGAGGATGTCATCCGCAAGCACATCACCCTGATGCCCGGTGGCCCGGAACTCATCGCCACCATGCGGGCGCGCGGCCACTACACGGCCCTCGTCTCCGGCGGCTTCACGGTGTTCACCGGGCCCATCGCCACCCGTCTCGGCTTCGATGAAAACCGCGCCAACGTGCTGCTGCAGGAAGACGGTCTCCTGAGCGGCTTCGTCGCCGAACCGATCCTTGGCAAGCAGGCGAAGGTGGATGCACTGGTCGACATCACCGGCAAACTCGGCCTCTCGCCGCAGGAGACGATTGCCGTCGGCGATGGCGCCAACGATCTCGGCATGCTGCAACTGGCCGGCACCGGCGTCGCCCTACATGCCAAGCCGGTGGTTTCGGCACAGGCGAAGATCCGCATCGACCATGGCGACCTAACAGCCCTGCTTTACCTGCAGGGGTATCGCAAGCATGAATTCGTCACCAGCTGAAACGCCGCATCTTCCGAAAGCGAGCCGCCATGCGCATTCTTGACGCTGAAAGAGTGCTATTACGCAACTGGAAAGAGGCCGACCGCGACCTCTTCCACGAGATCAACGCCGACCGCAAGGTGATGGAATTCTTCCCTTTTCGCCGCACCAAGGCGGAATCGGACGCGCTGTTCGACAAGGTCAGGGGAACGATCGATGACACGGGCCTGGGCTTCTATGCCCTCGCCGACAAGGCGACCGACGAACCGATGGGCTTTTGCGGCCTGTCGCGCCCCAATCTCGAACCGCAGCTTGAAACGACGGGCGTCGAGATCGGCTGGCGGCTGGCAACACGCTTTTGGGGCAGAGGCTACGTGACCGAAGCGGCGAAGGCACTGATGGACCACGGGTTTCACACCGTCGGCCTTCCGGAGATCGTCTCGTTTGCCGTCAGCGCCAACCGCCGCTCGACGGCGGTGATGGAACGACTCGGCATGCGTCGCGTCCCCGAACGGGATTTCGATCATCCGCGCGTCCCCGACAGCCCCCCGCACCTGCGCCGACACGTCGTCTATGTCCTGACGGGCGACGAATGGCTCTCCCGCCAGCCGGGAAAGCCCTGAGCCGGAAACGCAGCCTATCGTCACTCCAACGGCAAGGCGACGAAACGCAGGTCACCGCTGGCGCCGGCGATCATCAGGTGAGCATTACGCCGGCCTTCGTTTTTCAGCTGGGCCAGCTTCTGGGCGACGGCTGCGGGCGTCTCCATGAAGCTTTGCGCCACTTCGACGATGACCTCGCCCTTCTTGACGCCCTTCTGGGCCGCCACGGAACCATCGGCCACCTCGGTGATCAGGACACCTTCCACACCTTCGGAAATACCGAAGGACTTGCGCCCCTCCGCATCCAGCGCGCCGAGCGTCATGCCGAGAGCCGCAGCCGGCATCACGTCGCCATCCTGCTGCGGCGTGTCGGGAGTCGCCTGCTCATTGTCACCCGTATCCGGAACAGCCTCTTCCTCGCCTTCGGGCACGATGACGGGATCTGCCAGCGCCGCCGCCGTATCGACACTGTCTTCCAGGCGACCGAGCGTCACCTTGACGGTCTCTTCCTTGCCGTCGCGCAGGATGATCACGTCGACCGCCTTGCCGACCGGGCTTTCCGCCACGACGCGCGGCAGGTCGCGCACTTCGGCGACGGATTTGCCGTCGAATGTCAGGATCACGTCACCGGTCTTGATCGGGCCGTTCTCGACCGGCCCGCCCTTGACGATGCCGGCGACCAGCGCGCCGCGCGCCCGGTCGAGGCCGAGGCTCTCGGCGATGTCGTCGGTGACCGGCTGGATGCGGACGCCGAGCCAGCCGCGGCGCGTCTCGCCGAATTCAATCAGCTGCTTGACGACATTTTCCGCCAGTTCCGTCGGAACGGCAAAACCGATGCCGATCGAACCGCCGCTCGGCGAGATGATCGCCGTGTTGATGCCGATGACCTCACCCTTCATGTTGAAGAGCGGACCGCCGGAATTGCCCTTGTTGATCGCCGCATCGGTCTGGATGAAATTGTCGTAGGGGCCGGCATTGATGTTGCGCCCGCGGGCGGAAATGATGCCGACCGTCACCGAGCCGCCGAGGCCGAACGGGTTACCGATCGCCATCACCCAGTCGCCGATGCGCATGACTTTCGAATCGCCGAATTTCACCGCCTTGAGCGGCGCCTTCGGCTCGACCTTGAGCACAGAGAGGTCGGTCTTCGGATCGGTGCCGATCAGCTTGGCCTTGAGCTTCGAGCCGTTGGGAAACACGACCTCGATATCGTCGGCACCCTCGATGACGTGGTTGTTGGTGACGATGAAGCCGGCGGGATCGATGACGAAGCCGGAGCCCAGCGAATTGACCTTGTGGCTGCCGCTGCCGTCATTGTCGCCCTTGAAGAAATCGTTGAAGAATTCCTGGAATGGCGATCCTTCCGGGATCTGCGGCAGCGGTCCGCTTTCGTCCTTCTCCTTGACGTTCTGCGACGTCGCGATGTTGACGACGGCGTCGAGCAGCCCTTCGGCAAGGTCGGCGACCGAAGCCGGCCCGGTGCCGGGCGCCATCCCCTGTGCCTGCACGCCGGGCACCACGGCGCCGGCAATCAGGCTCGCAGTCGCCAGCATCGCCAGTGAACGTTTCAGGGATGATCGTATCGTCAGCGCCATAGGGCTTCCTCGTGCTGGATCTTCGGGACGCGGAGGCGCCACCATAGTTCGGAATGATCACAGGTTAAATGGCCTTTTCAGGGCAGCGGGATCATATTGCCGCGAGCGGCAGGCCGCGGCGCCCAAGCCATCCAAACGAAAGAGGCCGGAAAACCGGCCTCTGCAGGGAACGTCTGATGGTCGTCCGGCCTCAGTTCGCCGGGACGGCCGCTCCGCCCGTCACCGGCACGGCACCATCCGTCGACTGAGCCGCGGTGCCGGCCGAGTTTTCGAAGAAGCGGAAGAACTCCGAATTGGGCGAAAGCACCATCGTCGTATCCGGGTTGGCAATGGCGGCCACGTAGGCACGCATCGAGCGGTAGAACTCGAAGAACGACGGATCCCGCTGGAAAGCATCGGCAAAGACGCGGTTACGCTCGGCATCGCCCTCGCCTCGCAGGATTTCCGAATCGCGCTGGGCTCCGGCGATCAGCTCGACCACCTGGCGGTCGGCAATCGCCCGGCGCCGCTGGCCTTCTTCGTTACCGCGGGCGCGGATCAGCTCGGCCTCGGCAAGACGCTCGGCCTTCATGCGCTCGAAAGTCTGCTGCGAGACCTCCTGGGTAAGGTCCGTGCGGCGGATACGCACGTCCTCGATGCGCAGGCCGAGCGATTCGGCATCCGGACGCAGGTCGTCGCCGACCTCCTTCATCATCGAGGCGCGGGCATCCGACAGCGCCGCTTCGAAGCCGCGCAGACCGTAGACCCGGCGCAGCGAAGCGTCGAGGCGGGTGCGCAGGCGCGACTCAGCGGCCTCCCGGTCACCCGAAACGGTCTCGCGGAACCGGCGCGCGTCGGTGATCTTGTAGACCACGAAAGCGTCGACCTCGTAGAACTTGCCGCCCGAAACCTGGACACGGATATTGTCCAGATCGAAACGCAAGGCCTGATCCTGCAGGTACTGGACGCGGTCGGCATCCATGAAGGCGAAGGGCAGCTTGAAATACAGGCCGGGCTCCGTCTTGACGTCGCGGATCTGACCGAAGCGGACTACGATCGCCTGCTCGCGCTCGTTGACCACGAAAACCGACGAATAGATGATCCCGAGAACGACAGCGAGGCCGATCAGGAAAGCGGGCAAACGGCCGGACATCATTGCGTCCCTCCCTGCTGCGACTGCGGACGGGTGATCTCGTTGAGCGGCAGGTAAGGCAGCACGCCTTGCTTTTCGTCGATGATGATCTTCTTGGAATTCTTCAGCACGTTTTCCATCGTTTCAAGGAAGAGCCGCTTGCGGGTGACGTCGGGCGCCTTGGAATATTCGTCGTAGATGGCGACGAAGCGTTGCGCTTCACCCTCGGCTTCCTTGACGACACGGTCCTTGTAGGCGGCCGCCTCTTCGCGGTTCTGCGCGGCCTGGCCGCGCGCCTGGCCGAGCTTCTGGTTGGCATACTGGTTGGCTTCCTCGACAAAGCGGTCTTCGTCCTGCTCGGCACGCTGCACTTCGTCGAAGGCGTCGGCGACTTCGCGCGGCGGTGCCGCATCCTCGATCGCCACGGCATTGACCGAGATGCCCGAACCGTAATGATCCATGGTCGTCTGGATGGTGCTCTTCACTTCCGCCGCGATCTGCTGGCGGTTGTCGCGGAAGATGTCCTGCGCCGGACGGCGGCCGACCACTTCGCGCATGGCGCTCTCGGACACCTGCTGCAGGGTCTCGGCCGGATTTTCGAGATTGAAGAGATAGGATTTCGGGTCGCTCACCGTATAGAGCACGGAGAACTGCACGTTGACGATGTTCTGGTCGCCGGACAGCATCAGGCCGGAATTCGACGAGGACGACGCCTTCGAGCCGATATTCTGCTGCTGCTCGGTCACCTTGACGATCTCGACGGTCTCGAACGGCCACATGTGGAAGTGCAGGCCCGGCATGGCGATTTCCGGCTTCGGCTTGCCGAAGCGCAGTTCGACGCCGCGCTCGTCGGGCTGCACGGTATAGATCGACTGGATGAGCCAGAAGATGACGAGGACACCGGCGAGAATGACGAGCACGCCGCCATTGAAACCACCGGGAATGATGTTCTTCAACTGGTCCTGACCCCGCCGGATGATATCTTCGAGATCCGGAGGGCCGCCATTGTTGCCGCCACCGCCGCCACGCGGGCGGTTCGGTCCCTGGCCCCAAGGCCCCTGATTATTGCCGCCGCCCCCCCAAGGGCCGCCGCCGCCACCATTCTGATTGCTCCAGGGCATCAAAACCTCATCTGTAAGACTTGCGCAAACCGACGCACCGGTAACCCAAACAGCCACCGGCACCCGTTATCCACCTTATAGGTATCGCAGCCAGTGCTTTCAACGCGACATGCTAAACTTGCGGCCAATTAACGGAAAATAGTTAAGCTTCGCGGGTCCGGCGCCGGTAGATGGCAAAGCGGGTGGCATAGCTGTCGCGCTCGCCGGCGGGCACGGCTTCCTCGCTGACCTGCTCCCAGAGCACCGGATCGATGGCCGGGAACCGCGTGTCGCCGTCCACCGCGTGGTCCACGTGGGTGACATAAAGGATATCGGTGCGCCCGATCGCCTGGCGATAGATTTCGCCGCCGCCGATCACCGCGATTTCCGCAGCCCCAACGTCGAGTGCCAGCGTCCCCGCCAGATCGATCGCTGCATCGATATCGTGCACCACGTAGACGCCGGAAAAGACAAACCCTTCATCGCGGGTAACGACGATGTTCGGTCGCCCCGGCAGCGGCCTGCCGATCGACTGCAATGTCTTGCGCCCCATGATCACCGGCTTGCCGAGCGTCAGCGCCTTGAAGCGCTTCAGGTCCGTCGACAACCGCCACGGCATGTCACCGTCACGGCCGATGATGCCGTTCTCCGAAACGGCGACGACGATGGAGATGGGAATTGAAGACATCATCGACTCAAAGCTAAGAAATCATTTCTTCGAATAGTTAAGCAATGACCACATTAATAGCAAGGAAACCACCTTTGCAATGATTGTCTTTCCACGGCAATAAAACCAGAAACGGTGGAGGTTACTAAGGAATTTTCAAGCAAGTAACCGTAAGACGAAAGGAGGAAAACAGATGCGGATACGCAAGAATTAAAACAATATTATATTAGGTGAGAAAAATGAGCGAAGCGCGATGGAAGCAGATCAAAGCTGGCCTTGAGCGAGCAGGCATGCCTCAAAGGGATATCGATGAACTCGCCGCCTCATTGCGGGCCGATCTCGGCGGCAAGCGCCAGACGGAATTCTTTTCGGTCGATATCTATGCGAGCCTGATCCAGACGGAAGCGGCAAGCCTGGCACGCGGCCTCACTTATGTCATGTATGCCCGCCGGTTCATTCCCAATCCGATGGGGATCAAGCCCTTTTTCGAGCAGGCAAAGGGTTATCCCATCCAACAACTCAAAAGCCAGATCCTAGAAATCGGCAAGAACACCACGCTTGGACTGGATGCCATCCACGAACCGGTCGCGCCGGTTTTGAAGGTCGACAAAGCCCCGCCAAACCCCGTGGTTTTGCCAAGCAGCAGCGAAGCTCGTTTCGACGCTTTGACCGTGACCGAGGCCGGCAAGTACAAACAAGAGCTCCGAGACCGCATGACGACCACTCGGACAGCTGCCGTCACCAATCTCAAAAGCGTCTATAGCGTCAAACTCACGGGCAATATCAAGGCGCTCAAACATCTGACCAAGGCCACCGAAGAAGGTTATGAGATCTTCGCGGGCGCATTTAAAACCATCGGTGACGCGAAGAATTACAAAATGAAGTTGGTGGCCAAAATGGCGACGACTGTCCTGTCCGAAATTCCTTTCGGCGGAAAAATCGTTGCTGGCCTCGTTGAAACCTGCGCCGACGTTTTCAAATGCGATACCGAACTCTATTCTCTGTATCAGGCTGAGAAACAGAAGACCGCCCAACGCAAGGCACAGGAAAAAGGCTTTGAAGGGTTTATGTATCGCCTGAGGGACAAAGTTGAAAGCGTGACGACACTGGGAGTGTCGAAGGATGATATCTGCCAGAAGGGCGGCCTCCAGAACACGCTCGACCTGAAATTCGATGAGGCAGAGAGAAAGGCGCTTGAGGAAATCAATCTTCAGCTTACCCAATATTTTGGTACGACGATGATTTCGGTAACCAAAGATGTCGCCATATACTCGGAGCAAAGAACGGCAGGTACTTTAACGCAATACCCAAATCGCCGCCGGGCCAGCATTACGCAGATCGCCGATGGGGAAGTCCACAAAGAAGAAAAAATAATATTTGATGCTATCAACAATTTGTTCAACAGACAAATCTATGAGACTCCAAAAAAATTCCAAAAATATATCGAACTCTTGTTGTGGAAAGAGTATTTCCGCTCGTCACTGGAGGAAAAATGGAACTGGAAACTGGACCACCTGAAGAATGAATCCTTCCCCATCGAGGAGGAGATGATCGAAAGGCTTATCGCGCTCGATATCGTCGCGCCGAAAAAGCTCGATGGACAGAAACGCACGTCAGAAACGGTTCTTCGTCTCCACCGCCTGCCCTATGACGGGAAAGGACATCAAACACTCCGCATCGGACTGTTCCTGTTCTTCAAATGGTACGATCAGATTAATCCCTTTGACATGTTCCGTCCCACGGCGCTCTCACCCTCGGATGTCGAACAAGCCAAGGATAACTACATAGACGCGGTCGGCAACGCGATCGAAAAGGCCAAACAGCGGCGATCTTTGGGTCATGCGACGATCGCAAACGTAACAGAGATCGCCGCGAAACAGACCGAGCAGCTTGCCGCGCTCGATGCATTGAAGGCGCAAAAGGCCAGAAGCGCCTGAGCTCTACACCGCAATCGGCGCCCTGATCGTCGCATCCGCCTCATAGCCTTCGAGGATGAAATCCTCGAAGGTGAATGCGAAGATGTCTTTCACATCGGGATTGATGCGCATCGTCGGCAGCGCCTTCGGCGTCCGCGAAAGCTGCAGATTCGCCTGCTCGAAATGGTTGGCGTAGATATGCGCATCGCCGAAAGAGTGGACGAAATCGCCCGCCTTCAGCCCCGTCACCTGCGCCACCATCATCGTCAGCAGCGCATAGGAGGCGATGTTGAACGGCACGCCGAGGAAGATATCCGCAGACCGCTGGTAAAGCTGGCAGGAGAGCCGCCCGTCGGAGACGTAGAACTGGAACAGGCAGTGGCAGGGCGGCAGCGCCATCTCGTCCACCTCCGCCGGGTTCCAGGCCGAGACGATGTGGCGGCGCGAGTTCGGATTGGTCTTGATGCCCTCGATCAGGTTGGCGATCTGGTCGATATGCCGGCCGTCCGGCGCCGGCCAGGAGCGCCATTGCGAGCCATAGACCGGACCGAGGTCACCGTTCTCGTCGGCCCACTCGTCCCAGATCGAAACGCCGTTCGCCTTGAGATAGGCGATGTTGGTGTCGCCCTTCAGGAACCACAGGAGTTCGTGGACGATCGATTTCAGATGCAGCTTCTTCGTCGTCAGGACCGGGAAACCCTCGGCGAGATCGAAACGCATCTGGTAACCGAAGACCGAGCGGGTGCCCGTGCCCGTCCGATCGCCGCGGTCGCTGCCGGTGTCCAGCACATGGCGCAGAAAGTCGAGATATTGTTGCATCGGATTGCCGCCGTCGATTCCATTCGGCTCAGTCTAGACGCCAAAGGCGGCCAAACCAAGCAGCCATGCGGGGTATCCCCATCTTCGCCGGCGGCGACGGCTGACGTTACAGCGAGCCGAGCTTTCCGAGTTCCTTGGCGACCAGGTAGTAGAAGGTCACGCGCGATTTCGAGCGGTCGGCGGCCATTGCCTTGCATGTGGCGTCGATCGCCTTGTCGGCGTCGTCACCGCCGATGCCGAGCTTCTTTTCGCACCATTTTTCCTTGACGCGGGCAAGTTCCGTCGGGTCGGAGGCCGAGACCAGCGAGGAATCGCGGTTGCGCAGCGCAATACCCAGGTGCCGTACGATCTTCTGCACGATGGCCTCGTCGGCATTGCCGTCGTACTTCTTCACGTCTGCGAGATAGTCGGTCGTCATGTGCTCTCCTTCCTTCGGGGGACATCGTTGGCGGCACCCGCGCCGCGAGAATGGTGGAAGCGTTTCCCGACGTCAAGCGGCAGCAAAATCCGCATGCTCCCCCTTTCTTTGCCGAACGGAACCGCCTATATGAAGGATGCCGGCTTTCGGGCCGGCTATGGCAATAAACGGTCGGTGTAATAAACCTATTGGACCCGGGGGCGGTACCCGGCGCCTCCACCAAAAACCGGTCGGTCTGTTCGGACCGGCTTTTGATGGGGGCGAAATAGGATCGACAAGGGCGTAAAGATCGAACTTTTGCTCGGCATGATACCGCCGTTATCGGGTCACAAGTGTAGTTGCAAACGACAACAACGCTAAGGGTTATGCTCTCGCTGCCTAATGGCGGTGCGGGAAACCCGACCTAAGTCCTTGCGGTTAGCACCGTAAGGCGGGGTCCGAAGGCACCTGGCAACAGAAGCCTTCACCTTCTCCATTCGCTTCAAATTATATATGATGGTCTGACTCGGCCCTTCGGGGGTTTCCCACGGCGCGCCAACATGGCATATAGCCTTGATTTGCGACGGTAAGTACAGAAAGACAGGACAAGATGGGGCAGGACCACATCCGTTACGACATTCTCGCGCAGGACGCGCTCCGCGGCGTGATTCGCAAGGTTTTGACCGAAGTCGCTGCCACCGGCCGCCTGCCGGGCGACCATCATTTCTTCATCACCTTTCTGACCGGTGCACCGGGCGTGCGCATCTCGCAGCACCTCAAGTCGAAATATGCCGAGCAGATGACCATCGTCGTCCAGCACCAGTTCTGGGATCTCAAGGTGTCCGACGTCGGCTTCGAGATCGGCCTTTCCTTCTCCGACACGCCGGAAAAGCTGGTCATCCCGTTCAACGCCATCCGCGGCTTCTATGATCCGTCGGTGAATTTCGAACTGGAATTCGACGTGCCGCTGGCGGCAGAAGAGGAAGATCTCGGCGGCGCCGAAATCACCGCCTATCCGGTCGCCAGCGAAAAACCGGAGACGGAAGCCAAGCCCGTCGGCGGCGACGACAAGAAGCCGGCCTCGGTCGTGTCGCTCGATTCCTTCCGCAAGAAGCAGTAAAAATTCAACGCCGGGCGCCCAAAAGCGCCCGGTGCCGTTTCGGGAGACATGCATGAGCGGAGATCTCGTCAATCTGCGCCAGTTCCGCAAGCAGAAGGACCGCCGCGACCGCGAGGCGCAGGCGGAGCAGAACCGCATTTCCTTCGGCCGCACCAAGGCGGAAAAGACGCTGACCCGGGCCCTGAACGACAAGGCCGAAAAAGCCCTCGACCAGGGCCGGCTGGAGCGCGAGCCGGACGCGGAATAAGGCGCCCTTCTCCCGACCCCAACAGGTTTTTCCCGAATGCCCGCGTTCGGATCGATATGTGATTTCAATGTGTTGAACATCGAATCGGAATCAGCTTCGCAGCTGCTTGAATCGCTTTCTCAGGCCAGGATGATCAGAAAACACTCCGCCACGCTGCATGGCCACCGCACCAGCTTCTCGCTCGAAGACGCGTTCTGGGACGAATTGAACGCCATCGCCGCGCAGAAAAACATGCCGCTGGCGGCCCTGCTCCGCGAGATCGACGACGGTCGCAGCCCCGACAGCAACCTCTCTTCCGCCCTGCGTGTCTTCGTGCTGGATTGGGTCAGGCAGGCGCGATAGAGCGTTTTCGCGTTTCTTCAAACGCTGCCGCAGAGCGAATGGTTACGAACCCGGCAGGCTTCTCCAAAACGGCCAAAGGTGAGGACGCAGGACGCCTGCCTACTGTTGCTGCACCCCTGGCAAGGCATCGAAATTCAGCCCGTCCGGCGCGACAAGCTCGCCGCCGCGGATGACCTTTTCTTCCTCGCCGACGGGCATGGAGCGGCGTTGGACCTCGCGTGCCGCCTCGTCCCTGGCGGCTTTTTCCGCTGCCGCACGCGCTTCGGCTGCCGCCTTTTCCTGTGCTGCCTTTTCCGCCGCCGCGCGCAGTTCCGCCTCGGCCTTTTCGCGCTCCGCCCTTTCGGCCGCAGCCTTTGCATCCGCTTCAGCCTTGCGCTGCGCCTCTCTTTCGATTGCCAGCTTTCTCAGACGAAGCTCCTCGCCGCTACGGATGCGCTCCTCTTCGGCAGCCCGCTCGCGCGCCGCGCGCCGTTCGTCGGCACGGAACTTGTAGAGCGCCACCTCGCGCCGCAGGCGCTGTTTTTCGAGGACGTTGGATTGCAGCCGCTCGACCCGCCGCCGCTCACGCTCGAAAGCGCGCATCGACAGGAAATTGGTGACGTCGGTGACGTCGATCGCCTGCTCCGGCGATGCCAGCGGCCCGGAAAACTGCAGGTGGATGCCGGGCTCGGTTCCGGTCGGCGCATCGACGGGCGGCGCGAAGGCGATGTTCATCGCCGCTTCCAGCGTGTGGGCGGCGATATCGATCGTCGCATCGGCGGTCAGCCTGGCGAATTCGTTGGCCGCGGTGATGTTTTGCACCCGCAGCATGCCGGATGTCAGATTGAACGGAACGCTGACGGCACCCAGCGATGCCGTTTCGCCGGCAACCAGGCTCTTGACCACCGGCAGGATGCGATCGGCGCCGAGTTCGCCCTGCATGCCGTCGGCAGCCGCCATCAGCGGCTGCAGCAGGCCGAGATTGAGGCCCTGCACCGTCGTATCGGCGAGATTGAGTTCGCCGGAACCGCTGGCGCCATGGACGATCTCCGCCACCGACCGCCCGGTCGCCTCGGCCGTCATCGTCAGACCGAAGCGGCCATTGGCAACGGATGTCCCGCCGTGCGTCCAGGCGATGGCGGCGGTATCGCCGTCCTCGACGTCGAAACGGGTCTGCAGGAAACCGGCGCCTTCGGAATTGCCCATCAGCACCCGGCCGGACAGCTTGCCACCGCTCCATGCACCGTCGATGTCGTCCAGCACCAGCTGGTCGCCCTTGAAATTCAGGTTGCTGGTAAAATCACGAACCGGACCGAAAACACCCGGCCAGAAACTGCTGGCGCGCAGCTTCACATTGGCATTGAGCCCACCCAGCAGCTTCGGCAGCGGCGCCGAGGAAAAATCGCCGGTGACGGGATCGAGCAGCGGACCGTAGATCGCCTCCGCCATCCAGCCGAGATCGGCCGTCGTCACCTTGACATCGCCGGAAGCCGTCAATACGGCCTGCTGCCGGTCGAAGGTGATACCGCCGGACAGCATGTTGCCGCCGCCCTCGATCCTGGCGTTGGAGAAGGTCATCTGCGCCGGGTCCACCGAGAGATCCGATGTCGCCTTGATCGGCAGGCCGGAGCCGATCTGCGGCAGGCCGATGCCGTTCATGATCAGGTAGGGCTCGATATCGCCGCTCTCCAGCGTCATCTTCATCTGGCCCGAGAGGAACCGCTCCGCGGCCAGGTCGATATTGCCTGAGGCGTTGAACGAGGTCTGTTTCGTCGTATAGGCCACCGTCGCATCTGCGGTCGTGCCGCCGGAGCTGGCGATCTTCAGCGCCACCACGCCGTTGCTGTCGGCTTCCAGCGGCAGCGGATCGAAACCCGCCTGCCCGAACAGGATCGACGTCACCGGATTTTCGAGCGTCGCCTCCAGGTTGACCCCGTCGGAAATGCTGAGCAGATCCTGCAGTTTGAAATCGAGGTTGACGCGGCTGCCGTTTGTGGTGCCGGCCAGCTTGACGGACAGCCCCTGCCCCTGCTCGCCACCGATCGAAAGCGTCAGCTTCAGGTCGGCATTGGCAAACCAGGCGGCGTTGCGCACCAGCCGGCCGATGACGGGATGGTGCGGCAGATGCGCCTGCAGCATCGCCAGGAACGGGCCGGGATCGAAGGCCTGGAATGTCATGCGCCCGGTGCCGGAATACTCCGTCAGCGCTCCTTCGGCGCGTCCTATCGCGGTCAGCGCCGCGCCGGACAGGTTGCCGATCGTCAGCCGCTCCAGCGACAACGCGCCGTCGTCGACGGTGAACACCGTATCGACATTTTCGGCCTCGACGCCGAAGGCGATGAATTTCGACGCCTTCATCTGCGCGGCGATGCGATGCTCCAGGAAACCGCTGTCGGCATCCTTGCCGGCGAAGATGCCTGCCAGCGCCCGCAACACGTCGAGATCGATGGCATTGCCGTTGAGGTCCATCGACAGGCTCGGCCGTTCGCCCGCAACAGCTTGCCGCTCGATGCGGCCACGCATCACCTCCTGGCCGACGACGAATTCCAGCCGCTCGAAGCGCTGCAGTTCGGGCGTCAGGCTGACGGAGGCGGAAAAGCCCGCGGTCTTCAACTGGCGGATGACCGGATCGACATTGCCGGACAGCCAGCTCGACAGGCCGGAAGGCTGCGTCGAGGCCACCAGCATGTCGCCGGTAAAGGACGGTTCGCCACGGAGCACGAGATTGCCCTTGGCCTCCACCTGGGTGCGCCCCGGGAAGATCGCCACGGCATTGTCGATCGCCCAGCCGCCGCCATCAGGACGCACGTCGAGACGCACGTCGCGGATGGTGGTATCGCCGACGACGATGGCGGGGAGTTTCAGGCTGGCCCGCCCCGGCACCTGCGGCACGGGGATATCGGCAAGGATGCCGATCAGCGTATTCAGACGCTGGTGCGCCGAAATGGCGGCATCCCGGCCGGTCTTGCCTTCGGTGCCGCGATTGCCGATCCGGTTGACGTCGATCTGCTGGCCATCGGCCGTCAGCAGGAATTCCGGCTGCTTGCCGGTGTCGAGCGTCGCCTCGCCGGTGACGACATAGGGATCCTGCGTATCGCCGATCTCCAGGCGATATTCGGGCACGCGCATGCGTTCGTTGGTCAGCTCGAACTGTCCCGACAGGCGGGGAGCCGGCGCGGCCTGCTTGTTGTCGGCCTTCTCCAGCGAGGCGGCGGTAAAAGCACCCTGATAGCTCGGCTTGCTGTCGACGATCTTCAATTCGCCGTCGAGATCGACGCTGAGCGCGCGGCCGTTCGGCACGATGCGGGTCTTCAGCCGCATCGCGTTTCTGATCTCGTCGGGCTGCGTGCTCGTCAGCGAAAAGGCGCCCTTCTCGCCGTCCAGCGCCGCACTTCCTTCCACGCGCCACGGCCCCGCCAGCGATTTCGCCGACATTTCCGCGTTGAGATCGGAGATACGCCGCGTGCGGCCGGACTGCTCGTCGATGAAATCGATCTGCCCGCCGGTGATGTGGACGTTTTCGAGCACGACGGACCGCGCCGGGATATCGGCCTGGCTGCCGCGCATCCAGTCCAGCGTGCCGTCCTGCAGCAGGCGGATGCGGGCGACCGGCTCCTCGATACGCATGTCGAAGATCAGCGCCTCGCCGCTGAGAAAGGGGGCAAGCTCGGCGTCCATGGAGAAACGCTCGACCTTGACCAGCGGCGTGCCGTCCTCTTCCTGGCCGACACGCACGTCATGCAGGGTCACCGAAGGAAAGGGAAGGATGCGGGCATCGACGGCGCCGTGAACGACCACCTTCTTGCCGATGATGCGGCTGGCCTGCTGCTCAAAATCCTTGCGGAAGTCGGTCCAGTCGACAAAGAGCGGTGCGAGAAGCGCTGCAAACAGCAGCACCACCAGCACGCCGCCGAGGAACACCAGAATCCGTCCTAGCACCGCATCGTCTCTCCGTTGCGCATGAAGGCCCCCACGCCCAACGGAGCAGGCTCTGACAAGTTCATGCGCATATTCAAAATGTTAGAGCATCCTGCCGGATCACTCCAAAAGCCCTCGGCAGGAACACTAACCGCATTCCCGACAGGAGCAAGCCGCCATCGTGAAAAATGCAGCTTTTCAGCCGAGATAGAAGATCTTTCCGGGGTTGAAGATGTTGTCGGGATCGAGCGCGCGCTTGATCTGCCGCATCAGGTCGACCGTGCCGCCAAGCTCCTGTTCCAGATAGGGTATCTTGCCCTGGCCGATGCCGTGTTCGCCGGTGCAGGTGCCGTCCATGGCCAGCGCCCGCGCATTGAGCCGCGCCACGAATTCTTCCGCCTTCTTCACGTCGGCGGCGTCCTTGTCGTCGAGCACCAGGCTGACGTGGAAATTGCCGTCGCCGGCATGGCCGACGATCGGCGCGATCAGCCCGTGGGCGTCGATATCCTCTTCGGTCTCGGCGACGCAATCGGCAAGCCGCGAGATCGGCACGCAGACGTCGGTCGCAATCACCGCCGCGCCCGGCTTCAGGTTTTTGGCGGCGAAATAGACATCGTGACGGGCTTTCCACAGCTTGGCGCGAGCCTGCGGATCGGCCGTCCATTCAAACGCACCACCCCCGCATTCGGCAACGATTTCGGCGAACTGCTGCGATTGCAGCGCCACACTTTCCTCATTGCCGTGGAACTCGACGAACAGCGTCGGCCGCTCGGCCAGCGTCAGCCCGGAATAGGCGTTGCAGGCCTTGATCTGCAGGGTGTTGACGAGTTCGATGCGGGCGACGGGAATGCCGAGCTGGATCGTCGTGATCACCGCATTGGAGGCATCCCGGAGCGATGGAAAGCCGCAGACGCCGCCGGCGATGACGGCCGGAATGCCCTGCAGCTTGAGCGTCACCGAAGTCAGCACGCCGAGCGTGCCTTCCGCGCCGACGAAGAGCCGCGTCATGTCATAGCCTGCCGACGATTTGCGGGCGCGCCGGGCGGTGCGCACCTCCTCGCCATTGGCAACGACGGCGGTCACCGCCAGCACATTGTCCTTCATCGTGCCGTAGCGCACCGCATTGGTGCCGGACGCCCGCGTCGAGGTCATGCCGCCGATCGAGGCGTTGGCGCCGGGATCGATCGGGAAGAACAGGCCGGTGTCACGCAGGTAGGCGTTCAGCTGCTCGCGCGTGACGCCGGGCTCGACCGTGCAGTCCAGATCTTCCGGATTGACTTCGAGAATGCGGTTCATCCGGCTGAAATCGATCGATATTCCGCCGGACGGCGCATTCACCTGGCCTTCGAGGGAGGAGCCGGTGCCGAACGGAATGACAGGCACCCGGTGGTCGGCGCAGGCGCGCACCACCGTCTTCACGTCATCGGCGCTTTCGGCAAAGACGACCCCATCCGGCAGCTGCGCCGGAATATAGGTCGTGGTGTGCGCATGCTGGTAGCGCAGCGTCTCGCCCGTCTGAAAACGCTCGCCGAACGCCTGCTTCAGAATGCCCAGAACACTGGCGATACCGGCTTCGTTCCGCTCGCCCGCGCGGAGATCCGACAATGCCATGATTACTCTTCCCCACTCATCGTCATGTTACGCCTGTGCCGTTTCGATCAGCCCGCCTTGATCGGCGCGATCATGATCTCGACACGGCGGTTCTGCGCCCTGCCCGCTTCGGTGCCGTTCGAGGCGACAGGCTGGCTCGGGCCGAAACCCATGGCCGACATGCGGCGCTGGTCGATGCCCTGGCTTCCGAGATAGTTGGCGACGGAGATGGCACGGCGCTGCGACAGATCCTCGTTATGCGCCAGGCTGCCGGTCGAATCCGTGTGGCCGTTGACGTCGACGAGGGTCTGGCTGAACTTGCGCAGCACGATGGCAACGGAATTCAGTGTCTGGAAGAAGGCCGGGCTGATCGAATCCTGGTCGGTCGCAAAGGTGATGTTCGACGGCATGTTCAGGATGATGCGGTCGCCGGCGCGTGTCACCGAAATGCCGGTGCCCTGCAGCTGGGCGCGCAGGTCCGCTTCCTGGTTGTCCATGTAGTTGCCGATGGCGCCACCGGCCAGGGCGCCGATGCCGGCACCGATCAGGGCCGCATTGCGCCGCGAAACCGCCGAATGGCCGACGGCGAGACCGCCGAGCGCACCGAGGCCGGCACCGATCATCGCGCCGCCCGCGGTGTTCGACACCTTCTGATCACCGGTATAGGGATCGGTGGTGGTGCAGCCGGACAGATAGACGGCGGCAAGGCCGGCGACGGCAATTTTCTTCATCATGGAATCAGGCTCCCTCTTCAGGCTTGAACCTTCGTCATATCACGAATCACGGCAATTTCATGGGTAGCGACCATCGCACGCGCAACCCTCGCCCGGTGTGATCGCAAAACCACATTTTTTACCCGAACATCACCGCCGCCAGCTTCGGCTTGACACCGGGTAGCGCGCGTGGAAATTTTTTAATCATGAAAGAATAATGCCTAATTTAAAGGCAAAAAAAGCAAAGGGAACTGCGACAATGATCAGCATCAGCGAATTTCTCGCCCGCGTGCCAAAAATCGAGCTTCATCTTCACCTGGAAGGCAGTATCCGGCCGGAAACGGCACTGGCACTCTCGGTCAAGAACGGCGTGGAACTTCCACCCTTCAAGGAAGTCAAGGACCTCTACCGCTATGAGACGCTGGAGGAGTTCCTTGCGATCTACACGGCGGTCTCCGACAGCGTGCTTTCCGCCGACGACTACCGGCGCATCACCTATGAAATGCTGCAAAGCTGCGCCGGCAGCAACGCCCGCTACGTTGAATTCTTCTTCTCGCCGCAGGTGCATTTTCCAAACGGCGTCTCCTTCGATACGCAGATGGACGGCATCACCGCCGGCATGGCCGACGCGGAGCGCGATTTCGGCATCGTCAGCCGTGCCGCACCGGGCGTGAACCGCGAACTCGGCCCCGCCGCCGGCGAAGAGCTTCTGGACATGTTTCTCGCCCGCGGCGACGAAAAGCTGATCGGCATTGGGCTCGATTTCAACGAAGCGCCCTTCCCGCCGGAGCCCTACGGCCCGCTCTTCGCCCGTGCCCGCAAGGCCGGCCTCAATGTCACCGCCCATGCCGGCGAAACCGGCCCCGCCGATTTCGTCCGCCGCTCGATCGATTCTCTCGGTGTCCGGCGCATCGACCACGGCTACCACGGCCTAGATGACGACGACGGCTGGCGTCGCTACGGCCGCGAGGGCATTTGTTGCGCGGCCTGCCCCTCTACCGGCTCCGTCACATCGGGGTGGCATGACCTGCGGCCGCCCGCCCACCCCGTCGGGCGTAGAAGGAAGTCCGGCTTGAAGGTGTGGTCCAACACCGGCGTCCCGCCGAGGTTCTTCCCCGATCTGGGCGGCGAATATGAAAAAGCGGCAGGGCCACTCGGCTTCTCGCCGGCAGACATCCGGACGTCGATCCTCACCGCCATCGAGGGAGCCTGGCTCGACGAGGAGACGAAGAAGGACTGGACCGCGTCCTGGGCAGCAGAGATCGACGCACGGATCGCCGAACTCGCCTGAAACACGGTCTGGCCACGGCCCTGCGCCACAGACGAACGGCAACCGCACGGAACGCCGCCCGGACGTTTCCGGCGGTACAGACAGTACCCCGGCGCCGTGGCACATTTCTCTCCATCGTCCCAACCCCGGAGAGAGCGATGATTGCAGCGTGGATCCTGTTGGCCGGCTTCCTGGCCACCGCCATCTTTGTATCAGCGACCGCACTGACCGGCCGCGCTTTCGGGCTCGTTCCACGGACGATCTCCTGCGGCGCCGGCCCCGCGCCGCTTTCGATCCGCCTGTTTGGCTGCGAGTTTCGCCTGGGCCTCATCGTCGTGGCGGGGTCGGGGCAGGTTTTTGGAGACCACCGCCCCGCCGGCCAGGACCTGCCGCTCTGGAAACAGGTGATATTGTGCCTGAGCGGCGTTATCGCGCTGCTGCTGGCGGCGGTGCTGCTTACCGGACCGGAGACGCTTGATCTCGCCTGGCGCGCCGCAAAAACCCTGGTGGCATTTTCCCTGTCGCCGCGGGCGTATGAAGCCGTTCTCCGGGATGCATTGGCCGCCTTTGCGGCGCAACCGGCAATCGCCAGGTTCGCCGCCGTCTTTTCCGCCATTGCCGGCATCAACCTGTTGCCATTGGCGCCTTTTCCCGGCGGCGCCATTCTCATGGCCATCGCCGAAAGGGGAATAGGCTTGTCGCGCGGCAGCGGCATTGCCCGCGCCTATCTCCTCGCCAGCCTTGCCTTCATGGCCTGGATCCTGTTTCTCCTGGCCACCCAGGCTTGGCGCTTCGCGCAGCAAGGCGGCTTGATTTGATGTGAGAATCACCGACGGCACCGGCGAATCGGAATGAAACCAGAACATGGGTTCTGGCCTTTCAATCCCGAATCACTACATTACGCCGCATGAGCAACGGTTTTGACGATATTCCCTTCTTCGACGAAGAGCCCGACGAGGCTCCGCGCCGGCCGCAGCAACCCGCCCAGGCTCCGCAGCCGACGGGCGGCATTGCGGCGCGTGCCATGGCCGCCCGCGACGGCAATCGTCCGCCGGCAGCCTATCTGAACGGCCTCAACCCGGAGCAGCGCAAGGCCGTCGAGACAGTGGACGGACCCGTTCTGGTGCTCGCCGGCGCCGGCACCGGCAAGACGCGGGTATTGACCACCCGTATCGCCCACATCCTCGCCACCGGCAGCGCCTACCCCTCGCAGATCCTCGCCGTCACCTTCACCAACAAGGCGGCGCGGGAAATGAAGGAGCGCATCGGCGTGCTCGTCGGCGAGATGGTCGAAGGCATGCCATGGCTCGGCACGTTCCACTCGATCGGCGTCAAGCTGCTTCGCCGCCATGCCGAACTCGTCGGCCTGCGGTCCGATTTCACCATCCTCGACACCGACGACGTCGTCCGGCTCATCAAGCAGCTGATCCAGGCCGAAGGCCTCGACGACAAGCGCTGGCCCGCCCGCCAGTTCGCCGGCATGATCGACACCTGGAAGAACAAGGGCCTCGGCCCGGCCGACATTCCCGAAGGCGATGCGCGGGCTTTCGCCAACGGCAAGGGCCGCGAATTGTATCACGCCTATCAGGCGCGACTGAAGACGCTGAACGCCTGCGATTTCGGCGACCTGCTGATGCACCCGATCAGCATCTTCCGCACCCATCCCGATATCCTCAAGGATTATCACGGCCGCTTCCGCTATATCCTCGTCGACGAGTACCAGGACACCAACACGGCGCAATATATGTGGCTGCGGCTGCTCGCCCAGCGGCCGAAGGGCGTGCCGCAGAATGTCTGCTGCGTCGGTGACGACGACCAGTCGATCTATGGCTGGCGCGGCGCCGAAGTGGACAATATCCTGCGCTTCGACAAGGATTTCCCAGGCGCCGTCATCATCAAGCTGGAGCGCAATTATCGTTCGACCGAACATATCCTCGGCGCCGCCGGCCACCTGATCGCCCACAACGAGGGACGCCTCGGGAAGACGCTGTTCACCGAACGCGCCAACGACGACGACGAAAAGGTCGTCGTCCATGCGGCCTGGGATTCGGAAGAGGAGGCCCGCGCCGTCGGCGAGGAAATCGAGCGGCTGCAGCGCGGCGATGCCGACGGCAGGAGGCACAATCTCAACGACATGGCGATCCTGGTGCGCGCCTCCTTCCAGATGCGCGAGTTCGAAGACCGTTTCGTCACGCTCGGCCTGAATTACCGCGTCATCGGCGGCCCGCGCTTCTACGAGCGCCTCGAAATCCGCGATGCCATGGCCTATTTCCGCCTCGTCTGCCAGCCGGCCGACGACCTGGCACTGGAACGCATCATCAACACCCCGAAGCGCGGCCTCGGCGACACGACGGTGCGCGCCCTGCACGACTACGCCCGCGGCCGCGACACGCCGATGCTGGCCGCCGCCGCCGAGCTGATGGATACGGACGAATTGAAGCCGAAGGCTCGCAAGGCGCTGTTCGACGTCGTCACCGATTTCCGCCGCTGGCAGAGCCTGCTCGAAAACACGCCGCATACCGAACTCGCCGAGCAGATCCTCGACGAAAGCGGCTACACCGCCATGTGGCAGAACGACAAGTCGGCGGAAGCGCCGGGGCGCCTGGAAAACCTCAAGGAACTGATCCGTTCCATGGAGGCCTTCGAAAGCATGCGCGGTTTCCTCGAGCATGTCTCGCTGGTCATGGACGCCGAGCAGAACGAAAACCTCGACGCCGTCTCGATCATGACGCTGCACTCCGCCAAGGGCCTGGAATTCGACACCGTCTTCCTGCCCGGCTGGGAGGAAGGCCTGTTCCCGCACCAGCGCGCCCTCGACGAGGGCGGCCGCTCCGGGCTGGAGGAGGAACGCCGCCTCGCTTATGTCGGCCTGACGCGCGCCAAGCGGCGCTGCCACATCTGGTTCGTCTCCAACCGCCGCATCCACGGCCTCTGGCAATCCACCCTGCCCTCGCGGTTCCTCGACGAATTGCCGCCGGCGCACGTCGATGTCGCGGCCTCGGACAGCTCCTATGGCGGGTATGGCGGCCGCGGCGGTTACGGCCGGTCGCGCTTCGACAAGGCCGATTCCTTCTCCAACACCTATTCGACGCCCGGCTGGAAACGCGCCCAGGCCAACAAGACCGATGCGACGCGCAACAACTGGGGCACGCGCTCCGGCCATGCGGTGGAGCGGATCGGTTACGGCGAAAGCGGCCCGAAAAGCCGCACGATCGAGGGAGAGCTGGTTGCGAAATCGACCAGCGATGCGCCGTCGAAATTCACGGTCGGCGACCGGGTGTTCCACATCAAGTTCGGCAACGGCAATGTTTCGGCGATCGAAGGCAACAAGCTGACCATCGATTTCGACCGCGCCGGCCAGAAGCGTGTCCTGGACGGATTTGTCGAGCGGGCCTGAGCCCGCCCGACTGTCTCTTGTCGGAGGGCTGCGGCTATCGCAGCGCGCGCCGCTTTTCGCCAGCCTTGCCGTCATCGGCGGAAGCCGTGAACGAACGCCAGCCGGCCATCTTCGGCACGATGACCATCGTATCCACTTCGCCCCGCTGGAAAGCCTTCAAAAATTTCGGATAGTTGGCGAAGGCGACGCAGCCATGCGAATCGCCGCGGCGCTTCAGGAGGTAGCTGTGGGCCAGCAGGCCGGTGCGGCCGAGCGGCGCGATGCCGTTGGTCGGCGTCAGGCGGATGGCGGCAACCCCGTGGAACAGGCTTTCCCGCATCGACAGGCGGTAGGTGCCGGCTGGTGTCGGCCCGCGCATCTTCACATGCGTGAACTTCGGATTGTCGCGCATGGCACCGATGCCCGAATGCGCCTCCAGCTTCTCGCCGTTCGGCATGTAGACCACGCCCGCCGAGATATCGTAGTAGGCGACCTTGCCCTTGCGGCGCGGGATGACCGGAATGACGGCATCGTCGTCGTCATCCATGGAGGCATCCGGGCTTGCATAGGCAAGTTCGCGCTTGCCCGGACGCTTGCCGTCTTCCTTGTCCTTCTCAGGCTTCTGGATCTCGACTTCCGCCTGGATTTCCGGACGGGACACCGGCAGCGGAATCGAATCCGGCAGATCCGTCATGGTGGCCGCGGGATCGGCGAGAACCAGGTTGAACGGCTTTGGCAGGATATCCCCCTGCACCGCCGTCGGTTCGACCAGCGCGGTCGCCAGGATCGGCTGCACGACAGCCGTGGCGCTGGCCGCAAAACCCTTGTCCATCTTCGAGCCAGTGATCGCGGCCACCGCGACGACCGGCGTCGTATCGACAACCTGCTTCACCGGCTTGATCGAGGCCACTGCCGTCATGCGGCTGTGCGACGAGCGGATGGCGTCCGCCGTCAGCTTGTTGCCCCGGCTATTCTCCACTCCCGAAACATCGAGCCGCGCCAGCACCGCCATCTTTTCCCGCGACGAGCGGATGGCATCGGCGGTGAGACCGCTCTGGGCGATCTTTTCCGACAGGGGCAGTTGCATGCGCGAGAATTTGCTCGGTTGAACCCGGCGCTCTGCCGGTATGGCCCGGATGATCGGGTTCAACGCCAGCGACGCTTCCAGACGATTTCCGGAGCCGGGAGCATGGGATGTCGCCATGGTCTGCACCGTGGCAAGTGTCGCCATCATCCAGGAGACGGCGGCGATGCCGGCACAGGCGGTGATAACCCCGCCCAGAAGCCGGCGGCCATGTTTCCGCCGGCGAATTGCGACTGATGAAGTTTCGGATCGACCGAACTGTTCGACGCTGGACGCCATGATACTCGTTACCCAATACGCATTACTCGATCCGGCTCTCGCCTTGTGGGGCTGCGCGCCGGGGCCGGTACACTGGCGACCGGCAATGCGCTTTGCGCTCTTCTGCCGCGTCGACTCGGGGGAAGAATGACAAACTATGGTAACCAAATCCTTTAAACGGAGTGGGCAATTCGCCGGAAGTCCTGGCCTGGTACACGCTGGGCGCGACATCTCCATACCGAAGGACGACAGACAGCATTGCCACCACGACGCATGCCGGGCAGGTGCAAGCTTCAGATTCGGATGTGCTTTCAGGCGATGCGGCTGCGTATCCAGTAAATGCGTCATGAAAACGGCACGGAATATGCTTGCCGGCAAAAATCCCGCAAAAAATCACATTTTGCCGTTTCGCATCACCGGCAGATACAACTACACGTCGAAAATCGGCAATCGGCCGAGCCAGGCCGTCCGTGCTTCGTAAGCCGCGGCCGCCTGCAGCACCGCACGGTCCGCTCTTGGCCGCCCAATGATCTGGATGCCCGCCGGCAACCCGTTTCCGCCGAAACCGGCGGGCATGGCGGCGACAGGAAGCCCGGCCATGGTCGGCCCGATCACCACCTCCATCCAGCGATGGTAGGTGTCCATCATCCGCCCGGAAATCGCCTTCGGCCAATCGAGCGTGACATCGAAGGGGAAAACCTGCGCCGATGGCAGGATCAGGAAATCATAGGCCGAAAAAAGATCGCAGAGGTAACGATACCAGTCGCTGCGCGCACCAGAGGCGGCGTGAACCTCGGCAGCGGAAAGCCGCTGGCCGTTCTCGATTTCCCAGATCATTTCCGGCTTCATGAAAGCGCGTTTTTCCGGATCGGCGTAATCGGCCTTCTGTCCCCCGGCGACAAGGAACTGACGCAGGACCCGCCAGCTTTCCCAGAGTCGGCCCATTTCGAAGGTTTGCGTCACGTCTTCCACATGGCATCCCATGTCGGAAAAGACGGTCAGCGACTGGCGGCAGAGCTCCAGCACGCCGTCCTCGAACGGCAGGTAACCCTTGTAGTCGCCGAGCCAGCCGATGCGGGCGCCGGAAAGATCCGGCAGCGGATCGATCGAAAAATCCTCCGACGGCAGCGACAACGGATCGCGTTCGTCATAACCGGCCTGCACGGCAAACAACGCCGCGACATCCCTCACCGTCCGGCCCATCGGCCCGTTGACGGCAAGCTGGCCGAGTAAAAGCTCGTTGCCGAGCGCCGGCACGCGCCCGACACTCGGGCGGAAGCCGACGACATTGTTGAAACCGGCCGGATTGCGCAGCGACCCCATCATGTCGCTGCCATCGGCCACCGGCACCAGCCGCAAGGCCAGTGCGGCAGCAGCCCCGCCGCTCGAACCGCCGGCGCTTTTCGTCGGGTCATAGGGATTGCGCGTCGGCCCGAAGACGGAATTGTAGGTGTGGGAGCCCAGTCCCATTTCCGGCGTGTTGGTCTTGCCGATGATAATCGCCCCGGCCGCACGGATGCGCTCGACCTGGATATCGTCGAAATCCGGCACGAAATCGCGGTAGATCGGCGAGCCGAAGACGCAGGGCAGCCCCTTGGCCTCGGACAGATCCTTCACCGCATGCGGCAGACCGTGCATCCAGCCACGCGAACGGCCGGCTTCCAGTTCGGCATCGGCGACACCCGCCTCGTCGAGCAGCGCATCGCTGTCCCGCAGGCTGACGATCGCATTCACCTTCGGATTGATCGCGGCGATGCGGTCGAGACAGGCGGCCATCACCTCGCGGCAGGAAAAGTTGCGGTCGTGGATGGCGGCGGAAAGGTCGAGGGCGGAAAGCGAGGTGATGTCGGTCATGATGGCTTCAGTTGGCTCGTCGGATATCGATGGTAGAGGTCTAGCAGGAATAGCGGCGCTTGCCTGCGGAATTTTGCGCCGCCGCCATTCTTGATCTCGCGACGCGATCTTGGCATCGTGCGGCCGTCGTCCCGCCGGAAGGAAAACCGCCCATGAAAACCCTGCTGCTCATCGACATCCAGAACGGTTTCTGCCCCGGCGGCAACCTTGCCGTCGCGGAGGGCGACCAGGTGGTGCCTGTCGCCAACAGCCTGATCGACAGCGGCCGCTACGACCTGATCGTCGCCTCGCAGGACTGGCACCCGGCCGGCCATGGCAGTTTCGCCTCCGCCCATCCGGGCAAGGCGCCGTTCGAGATGGGCGAACTCTCCGGCAAGCCGCAGATGATGTGGCCGGATCATTGCGTCCAGGGCACCCGCGATGCCGAGTTCCATCCTGGCCTGAAAACCTCGGCCATCGACCATGTGCAGCAGAAGGGCCAGAACCCGGCCGTCGACAGCTACTCTGCCTTCCGCGACAACGACCAGGCGGCCCTCACCGGCCTTGCCGGTTACCTGCGCGGCAAGGGCGTGACGGAGCTGGATATCTGCGGCCTTGCGACCGACTATTGCGTCAGGTTTTCGGCGCTCGATGCGGTGGACATGCTGCCCGGCGTCAAGATCCGCTTCATAGAGGATGCAAGCCGCGGCATCACCGCCGAGGGCGTCGCGGACGCCATTGCCGACATGCGCAACAGCGGCGTCGAGATCACCGACAGCAAGGCCGTGCTCGCCGCGTAATCATCTGGTCTGCATCGCGGTCCATCCATCCGCCGCAACCCCCGGCCTTGGCGGCTTGCCCTCATGCGCCAGCCGCTTTCCAGGCGGGGTTTCCTGTTTTAGCCGCATTGAAAACAAGGCCGCCCACTCCCATTTGCATAGATATTAAGCCGATTGCCTTTTTGCACTGCACAGGTTAGGAAACAGCCGCATTTCTTGGGGTATGAGCGGTGTTGCGGGGAGATTATGCCGCACTGCCGCAAAGACGGAGGACCCGGCATGGAGATCATCACCAGCATCGCTGCGCTGCGCGAACGTCTTGCCATTCATCGGCGCGCCGGGCGGTCGATCGGCCTGGTGCCGACCATGGGGTATCTCCACGTCGGCCACATGCAGCTCGTCGCCCGCAGCCGCGCCGACAACGACGTCACCGTCGTCTCCATCTTCGTCAATCCGCTGCAGTTCGGCGCCAATGAGGACCTCGCCAAATATCCCCGCGACCTCGAGCGTGACGCCGCCATGCTGCGCGCCGCCAAGGTGGATTTCCTGTTCGCCCCCGGTGTCGAGGACATGTATCCGCGGCCGATGGAGACGGTGGTCGACGTGCCGTCGCTCGGCGCCGAGCTGGAAGGCGCCGTCCGTCCCGGCCATTTCGCCGGCGTCGCCACCGTGGTCACCAAGCTGTTCAACATCGCCCAGCCCGACAAGGCCTATTTCGGCGAAAAGGATTACCAGCAGGTCGTCGTCATCCGCCGCATGGTCGAAGACCTGGCGCAGCCGGTGCGCATCGTGCCGGTGCCGACCGTGCGCGAAGCCGACGGTCTCGCCTGCTCCTCGCGCAATGTCTACCTGAACGCGCCGGAGCGTGCCGCGGCGGTGATCGTGCCGAAGACGCTGGCGGAAGCCGAACGCCTCTATCACAGCGGCCTGCGCGACGTTGCCGCCTTCGAAGATGCGCTCAAACGTTTCATCGCCACCGAACCGCTGGCAGATCCGGAAGTCGTCGCACTGCGCGATCCCGATACGCTGGAGGAAATCGAGACCATCGGCGACCGGCCGGCACTGGTGCTGCTCTACATCCGCATCGGCAAGACGAAGCTGCTCGACAATTGCCTGATCGGCAGGTCGCTGGCCGAAACCCACCGGGCCGCCTGAGATGAGCGCCGTCGGAGCCCAGCGGCGCCTCAGCCCCGCCGCCATCACCGCCCTGAAGGGCGAGCGCCCCATCGTCTCGCTCACCGCCTACACGACGCCGATCGCCCGGCTGCTCGATCCGCATTGCGACCTGCTGCTGGTCGGCGATTCGCTCGGCATGGTGCTCTACGGCCTGGACAGCACCGTCGGCGTCACCATGGAGATGATGATCGCCCACGGCCAGGCCGTGATGCGCGGCGCCAAGAAATCCTGCGTCATCGTCGATTTACCCTTCGGCAGTTACCAGGAATCCAGGGAACAGGCCTTCCGCAATGCCGCGCGCATCCTCAAGGAAACCGGCTGCGACGGCGTCAAGCTGGAAGGCGGCGAGGAAATGGCCGAAACGGTCGTCTTCCTCACCAGCCGCGGCATTCCGGTCTTCGGCCATGTCGGGCTTATGCCGCAGCAGGTAAACACGACGGGCGGTTACCGCTCGCTCGGCCGTTCGGACAAGGAGGCGGCCAAGATCCGCCGCGACGCCCGCGCCATCACCGAGGCCGGCGCGTTTGCCATCGTCATCGAAGGCACGGTCGAACCGCTGGCCCGCGAGATCACCGAAACCATCGCCATCCCGACCATCGGCATCGGCGCCTCGCCGGCCTGTGACGGGCAGGTGCTTGTCTCCGACGACATGCTTGGCCTGTTCAACGACTTCAAGCCGCGTTTCGTCAAACATTTTGCCGAATTGGCGCCGACTGTTTCCAAGGCGGCGGAGGATTATGCCCGTGAGGTCAAGGAACGGCGCTTCCCGGGGCCGGAGCATACGTTCCAGGTGAAGAAGTAACGGCTTTCCGACAATCCGCCGTTCGCTCAACGCCGTCTTCCTCTCGCTCAAGCCCGTCATCCTCGGCCTTGTGCCGAGGATCTGCCGACGTCTGCCAAGAAGCCGACGGTAGAGAACACATGTGATGTGCTTGGATCCTCGGGACAGGCCCGAGGATGACGAAAGAGAACTTTTTCAACGCTTTAGCAGCGCGAATTCAGCAAGTTACCGCCGCTCCTCCACGGGCTTTTCGAGCAGATAGACGGCATCCGCCACATCATCCATCTTGGCAATGAACGTTTGGTGCGCGGCCCGCAGTCCCTGATTGTAGTGATAGGGACCGATCAGTTCCGACATGAAATCGAGCAGCATTTCGGCCGGCAATGCGCCGATCTCCTGGCCGAGTTCGTCATCGAAATAATCGCGGATGCGCGCGACGAGCAGCGCTTTCGCCGGCTTGCCAATCTCGACCTTCATGAGCCTCCTCCCCGCGCGGACAGCGCGATGCTTCAACGGAATCAATCGATCCATAAGCCATATTTGATTGCGGCAACAAGCGCATCGCATTAAGGCTGCCTGATCTTCAGGGAAAGCGGTTCATGGACAGATCGGAATTTATGGAAGGCCTGCGCGGCGGGTTTCCCGTCATGGTCTCGGCAGCGCCGTTCGGCGCCCTGTTCGGCGCCGTCGCCGTCGCCAACGGCCAGACGATCGCCGAAGCGACGCTGATGAGCGCCACGGTGTTTGCCGGCGCCAGCCAACTCGTCGGCATCGAGCTGTTCGGCCACAAGGTACAGCCCTGGCTGATCGTCCTGTCCGTGCTGGCGGTGAACTTCCGCCATATCCTCTATTCGGCGGCGATCGCCCGCTTCATCCGGCATTTTTCGCCGCTGGAAAAATTCCTGACCTTTTATGTGCTGACCGATCCGCAATTCGCCCAGACGGTGCAGCGCGGCGAAACCGGCCGCAAGGTGACCTTCGCCTGGTACGCCGGTTTTGCCGTCATCATCTATTTTCCCTGGCTGGTGATGACGGCGCTCGGCGGCGTTTCCGGCCGGCTGATCGGCGATCCGAAAATCATCGGCCTCGACGTGCTGCTGCCGATCTATTTCATGGCGCTGGTCATGGGGTTCCGCAGGAAGCCGAACTTCATCCCCATCGTCGCCGTCAGCGCCATCGCCTCGGTGCTGGCGCTGCAATTCGTCGGCTCGCCCTGGCATGTCAGCATCGGCGCCATCGCCGGCATCGTGCTTGCCGCCCTGCTGCCCGTCGAAAAACAAGCCGTCACCGCCCCGTCAGTGGAACAGGAGGCTTGAGGCGATGGAAAACCTGTTCAACAGCGACATGGTCATCCTCATCCTGCTCTGCGCCGTCGCCACCTTCGCGACGCGCATCGGCGGCTATGTATTGATCACCCGGCTGAAAAGCATCCCGCCACGGCTCGACGCCGCCCTGAACGCCGTTCCTGCCGCGGTGCTGACCACGCTCGTTGCGCCGGCGTTTTTCGCCGGCGGCATCGAAGTCAAGGTGGCGATGGCCGTCGCCCTGGTGATCGGCCTGCGATTCTCGGCCATGCCGATGCTGGCCATCGGCTGGCTGGTCGTCATGGGGTTCCGTCACATCCTCAATTGAGCGGCCGGGTCGCCTGCTGCAGCCAGTTGCGCACCGCGTGATCCTCGATCAGCGGCGCAAGCATTTCATGCGTCTTCGCATGGTAGGCATCGATCCAGTGCACCTCGTCCGCGGTCAAAAGTTCCCGCAGGATGAGATTGCGGTCGATGGGGCAATAGGTCAGCGTCTCGAAGCCGAGCATCGGCTGGTCGCCGCCATCGACATCTTCCGCCTCGCGCACATAGATCAGGTTCTCGATGCGGATGCCGAAACTGCCGGGGCGGTAATAGCCGGGCTCGTTGGAGAGGATCATCCCGGGCAGCAGTTCCTGCGTCGAAAGCCGCGAGATGCGCTGCGGCCCCTCATGCACCGAGAGATAGGAGCCGACGCCGTGGCCGGTGCCATGGGCGAAATCCGCCCCGGCCTTCCACAGGTTGATACGGGCGAGCGGATCGAGGTCGCAGCCACGTGTTCCCTTGGGAAAGCGGGCGGTCGAAATGGCGATCATGCCCTTCAGCACCAGCGTGAAGAAGCGCTTGCGCTCGTGATCGACGGCGCCAATGGCCACCGTGCGGGTGATGTCGGTGGTGCCGTTGATGTATTGCGCCCCGGAATCGATCAGGAAAAGCTCGCCGGGCGCGATGAAGCGGTCGGTGTCGACGGTGACGCGGTAATGCATGATCGCCGCATGCTCGCCGGCGCCGGCGATGGTATCGAAGGAAATGTCCTTCAGCGGGTTCTGCATCGCCTGGCCGACGCGGCCGCGCACCTCTTCCAGCTTCTTCGTCGCATCGATTTCGGTGATCGTGCCGGGCTTGGTATCCTCCAGCCAAGCAAGGAACTCGACCATCGCCGCGCCGTCCTGCACATGCGCCGCCGCCGAGCCGTTGAGCTCCACAAGGTTCTTGCAGGCGCGCGGCAGCTTGGCCGGATCGTTGCCCTCGACCACTTCGCCGCCCTTGGCGCGGATCAGCTCGGCCAACGCGAAAGGCGTCAGGTCGGGATCGACGAGGATACGGGCACCGGTGGCCGCGACCGCGCCGAGGCGCTTTTCCAGCGTATCCGGCGCCACCTGGTGGCTGAGCTGCGCGAGATAGGCTTCCGCCTCGATATTGGTCTTGCGCTTGTCGAGGAAAAGCTCGGGCTTGCCGTCGGCATGGATGATGGCGCGCGCCAGCGGATGCGGCGTATGCGGCACGTCCTTGCCGCGGATGTTGAAGATCCAGGCAACCGACGACGGATCGGTGATCAGCGCCGCCGCAAGATTCTTCTGCTTGAGGTCATGGGCGATGGCGCCGATCTTTTCGGCCGCCAGCACGCCGGACTCGCCGAGATTCTGGATCGTCACCGCACCCAGCGGCTCGGCCGGACGCGAGACCCACAGGCGATCGAGCGGATTGTATTTCAGGAAGACGAGCGTGCCGCCGATGTCGTCGAGCGCCTTTTCCAGGCGCCGCACTTCGGCGCCGGTGTGCAGCCAGGGATCGATGCCCAGCCGGAACCCCTTGGGAGCATGCTTTTTGATCCAGAGATGCGGCGGCTCGCCGACCAGGTCCCCGCCGGTGAACACCGAACCGTCCACCTGTTCGGCAAGCTGCGTGACATAACGGCCGTCGACGAAGACCACCGCCTGCCCGCGGCCGATCAGCGCCACGCCGGCCGATCCGGTGAACCCCGTCAGCCAGGACAGGCGCTCGGACGACGCCGGCACATATTCGCCCTGATATTCATCGGCGCGCGGCACCAGGAAAGCGTCGATGCCGAGTTCGTCGAAGGTGGCGCGCAAGGCCTCCACCCGCTCGCGACCGAACTGGGGCGTGGATGTGACCTCGAAAGACTGAAACATGGCGGCTTTCCAATTGTGCTGAACGATTCCAAACCTCGGCATACTATCCGGCCGAAGCAAGGGCGGAAAGGCCAAATGACCGGCACCGCCGGCATAGGCATATCAGCAGGCGCTGCATTACATATGCAACAGACGCATGGCATCCATGTGGGATTGCCTCTGGGCAGGCGAAAAAATCTGAGTATAGTGCGCGGCAACGAAAGGGGTTCGAACGAACCTCATTCGAAAAAAAGCGAAAGAGCTACGCGCCCTGAGCGAAATATCCGGTCGGTCACTCCTCCTCCCTCCTCCGATCGGGTATTCAGGGTGCTAGATGTCCGCTCGAGCATCTCCTCCTCTAAGGCTCGCGGACCACGATCAGGTCAGACTGATCGGCAGGCGGTGCCACTGGCACCGCCTTTTGCTTTTTCAGGCTCCTTGAAAACCCCTGTTATCCAGCCCGATCGAGATGGATGGTCACCCAGCCGTTGCGCCAGATGGTGCGCACATGGCGGAGATGTTCGCCGTTATAGGCGGCCAGAACCTTCCAGCGCTGTGCCGCCAGAATCCCCGACAGGATCACCGAACCGCCGGGCGCCAGATGGGCTGCCAGCTGCGGCGCCATCTTGATCAGCGGCCGCGCCAGGATATTGGCGATGATCAGGTCGAACGGGCCGTGGCGGCGGAAGGCATCCGAATGGAAGCCCGGCGCCGTCTCCGTGGTGATGCCGCTGGCGATGCCGTTGCGGCGGACGTTTTCGCGGGCGACGCGGGTGGCGATGGGATCGATGTCGGTCGCCAGCACCGGGATGTGCCGGAGTTTGCGCACCGCAATGGCGAGCACGCCGCTGCCGGTGCCGAGATCGAGCGCATTGCGCACCGTGCGGGCGCGTATCACCGTCTCGATCACCTCCAGGCAGCCGGCCGTCGTGCCGTGATGGCCGGTGCCGAAAGCCTGGCCGGCGTCGATCTCGATGCCGATGTCGTTGATGGAAACCTTGTCGCGGTCGTGCGAGCCGTGCACGAGGAAACGCCCTGCCCTCACCGGTTTCAGGCCTTCCAGCGACTTCGCCACCCAGTCGATGTCGGGGATGACTTCGCGCATGATCGACAGGTCGGCAAAACTGCCCGCCACCATGGCATCCAGCCGGGCGCGGACATCGGCTTCCTCATCCAGCATCATATAGATGGAGGCTTCCCAGATATCGCGCTTCTCGTCGATTTCCGTCGTGGCGATCGCCAGATCTTCCTCGCCGAAAACCTCGCTCATCAGGTCGAGGACCTCTCCGGCCCGCTTTTCGGTCGTCGTAACGTAGAGGCGAATATCCACGGCGGTCGGTCACTTTCTCGGATTTGCGATCTTCACCGCCGTCTTTAGCGGCAAACGCCCCCCGACCGCAATCGCGGTCCAGAGCATTTTGTTCTACGCAATTCCGGACACAAAACCGCTGCGCATTTTTGCTGGACCTTGCCTTATCCCTTCGCGGCAAGGTTCTCCAGCTTCTTCACCGCCGTATCGGGATTTTCCTGATAGGCGATGGTGCCGGAGAATCGACCCTGCGAATCGAGCAGGAAGACGGAGGCCGTGTGGTCCATGGTGTAGTCGCCGTTCGGATCCTTCTCGTCGAGCGGCACCTTCTTGGCATAGACCCGGAAACCCTTGATCACCTCGGCGATCTTGTCCGGCGAACCGGAGATCCCCTTGATACGGCCGGACACGTTGGAAATGTACTGGCCGAGAAGTTCCGGCGTGTCGCGCTCCGGATCGACTGTGATGAAATAGGCCTGCAGCTTCGTTCCATCCGGATCGACCTTGGCCAGCCAGCCGTCGAGTTCGTAAAGCGTCGTCGGGCAGACTTCGGGGCAATGGGTGAAGCCGAAGAACAGAGCGGTCGGCTTGCCGCGGAACGCCTGCTCGGTGATCGGCTGGCCATCCTGGGCGACGAGCTGGAACGGCACGCCGAACGGGCCGTCCGCCAGTTCCTGCTTCGAGCGCGTCATTTCCAGCGTCAGCCAGCCGAGCACGCCGGCAAGCACCACGACAGCGGCCCAAAGGATAATGCGTACGGTTTTCATGCCAATCCCCGCGATCACGGCGCCCAGATGCGCCCTTTGCCGCCAGATATCGCGTCTCCCGCCAGGAGGCAAATCAAGTTCCGCGTTATCTGCCGGGCCGCGCGGATTTGTCTCGATTGCATCATCCAGCAAGTAAACATGCGTCATCTGCAGACATTCCGGCTGCCGGAGCGAATATCGTTAGCGAAGGTTTAAGCAATTTTTGAGAATTTTGGAGTGCGTTAGCGGTCTTCCAACTGCCTGACATGATGTCTGCCGGCTGTTGCCGGCCTCCGCAGGGATGAATTCGGGGTTGCGGAAGAGCGGTATACGGTGCCGCGGGGGCAAGACAACACATGTCGACGAGCAGCATTGAGAAAACATTGTCCGTGCGCCAGCGCCTGCTGTCGCTCAGCGTCGCCGCGATCATCGGCTTCGGCTCCGTGATTGTTGTCGGCTGGTATCAGAACAGCCAGGTCAACACCGCCCTCGACCGCGCCAACACCATCCAGACCAGCGTCGGCATCGTCAACGAAATGCGGACCGCCAATCTCGATCTCGTGCTGGCTGCGATGGACACGATCATCGACCGCGACGAGAAGACGATCCAGCCCGAACGGATGCAGACCATCCAGGCCTCGATCAGGGCCCTTTCCGACGGTCGGCAGATCCTGCGCAACCTCGCAGCGGACCTCGGCGCGGAAGCGCTCGTCGGCACCTACGAAGCCGATCTCAAGGAATTGCAACAGGCCATCGCCGTCGATCTGAAATCCATGGTCGAGAAGGGTGCGCCCGTCGAGGAATATGGCAAGCTCGACGACGCAGTCGACGGCGCCGGCGCGCGCATGGGCGCGGTTCTGAAAACCCTGTCCACCGACGGCGGCAAGCTGGTCGTCAAAAGTGTCGCCGACGCCAAGGCGATCTCGAGTTCGGCGCTGCTTTATCAACTGGCCTTCGGCCTCATCGCCCTGCTGACCATGACGGCGCTGCAGAAATACCATGGCGGATCGCTGCGCCGCGGCATCTCCGCCGTCCGCGAGAGCATGCAGCAGATCGTCGATGGCGACACGACGAGGCCGGTCTCCGAAACCAGCCGCGGCGACGAAATCGGCGACATGGCGCGCGCCACGGAAGTCTTCCGCCTGGCGGCCGTCGAGAAGCTGTCGCTGGAGCAGCAGGCGGACAACAATCGCCGCCGCGACGAAAGCGAGCAGAAAAGCCGCGATGCCGAACGGCGTGCCGAAGAAAAGGCCATCAAGGCGGTCGTCGATGCGCTGGCGAATGCGCTGAACCGTCTTTCCGAAGGCGATGTCACCGTCAGCATCGACAATCCGTTCCGCGCCGATTTCGAACAGCTGCGCGCCGACTTCAACCGGACGACCGCGCGGCTTCGCCAGGTGCTGACCGAAATCCGCGAAAACGGCACCTCGATCGAGGCAAACAGCCGTCAGATGCGTGTCTCCGCCGACGATCTCGCCCGCCGCACCGAGCAGCAGGCCGCTTCCCTGGAGGAAACCTCGGCCGCGCTCGACCAGATCACCGCCACCGTCCGCAGCGCTACGGTTCGCGCCGAAGAGGCGAGCCACATGGTCGACGAGATCAAGCGCGATTCGGAAAAATCCGACAAGATCGTCAGCGACGCGATGGCGGCCATGGAGCGCATCGAGGATGCCTCGCGGGAAATCGGCAAGATCATCAACGTCATCGACGAAATCGCCTTCCAGACCAATCTTCTGGCGCTGAACGCCGGTGTCGAGGCCGCCCGCGCCGGCGAAGCCGGCAAGGGTTTCGCCGTCGTCGCCCAGGAAGTGCGTGAACTCGCCGGCCGCGCCGCAACTGCTGCCAAGGACATCAAGACGCTGGTCGGCAAATCCAGCACCGAAGTCAACAGCGGCGTGCAACTGGTCACTGCCACCGGCGAATCCCTGAACAAGATGGGCGAGAACGTGCTGCGCATCAACGACCACGTGCAGTCGATCGTCACGTCCGCGCGCGAGCAGTCCGTCGGTCTTTCGGAAATCAACACCGCCGTCAGCCAGATGGACCAGGCGACGCAGAAGAATGCCGCCATGGTCGAAGAGACCAACGCCGCCAGCCACACCCTGGCCAGCGATGCGGAAAACCTGGCCCACCTGATCGGCCAGTTCAATATCGGCGGCGGAGCTTCCGCCGCACAGATGCCGCGACCGGCCACCGCCGCCTCGCGTCCGACACCGTCCCCCGCAAAGGCCCTGCTCAACAGGGTTGCGGGAACTTTCAGCAACGGCAATGCCGCCCGCAAGCCCGCGCCTGCGGCGGTCAGCGAAGAATGGGAAGAGTTCTGATCATGTCCAACGCCATCAAGCAGTCGGGAGCCTATCTCGAAATCGTATCGTTCCACCTCGGCGACCAGGAATTCTGCATCGACATCATGGCCATCCGCGAAATCCGCGGCTGGGCACCGGTGACGCCGATGCCGCATACCCCGCCCTACGTGCTCGGACTCATCAACCTGCGCGGCGCGGTGATCCCGGTCATCGACATGGCCTGCCGCCTCGGCATGAAGATGACCGAGCCGTCCGAGCGCTCGGCGATCATCGTCACCGACATCGCCGGCAAGCTTGTCGGCCTGCTGGTCGAGCAGGTCTCCGACATGATGACCATCCGCAGCGAAGACCTGCAGCCGGCGCCGGAAATCATTCCGGAAGCCCAGCGCGCCTTCTGCCGCGGCATCGTCGCCTTGGAAAAGACCATGGTCTGCTTCCTCAACCTCGATACGGTCATCGCCGACGAGCTGGCGCAAGCCGCTTAAAAAGCCTTCCTGCAGACCTTCCCGGTCAGCCGCCTCGTCATCGACGGGGCGGCTGAAGGCGTTTGCGGGACAGGCATGCCGAAATTCCTTGCCAATTGGTTAACACCCGCGGAACAACCTCAGGTTCCGCGCGTTTCATCGGTTGACTCCGCTCGAACCGGCAAGGACCACGGTCATGAAGACCATCACTGCAGCGCTTTCCGTCCTACTCACCCTCTCCGCCGCCGCCGGAAGCGCGCACGCGGCCGATCCCAAGGGACCGAGGCTGGGGGCAGCGACAGCGGATCAGACCATACCGGGCACGGATGCCATGACGACGGGCTCGATTGCGCCTACCCTTTTCAGCGTCGTCTTCGTTGCCGATCTCGACCGCAACGACCCGAAGCGCCAATTGATCGAACAGAGGGCGCAGAACCTTGTCGAGGTCAACAGGGCGCGAAAAGTTCTGAACGACGACCCGCTCGCGGTAGCGCAACTGCGCGACCAGAATATTGACGTGATCAACGTCATTGCGGTCGGCCAGGACAGCGATGGATAGAACGTGTTTTATGTCGAATAGGAAAATCACATGCCCCGGACGCGAACGGCGTCCAGGGCTGTGATCGGTGCTGACGGATGGGGTTGAACCACCAGGCCAATGGGGCAAGACAAGAACAGGTCGCGAAAACAGAACAACTTTAGCACGACATGCCGGTGTCCTGCCGTAGTTTGCATCAGTATGAATTGCAGGAAAAGAACAGCGGCGATGAAAAATTCGTGATTTCGAAGCCGTTGTGCGACCATTTTTGGTTCGAACGCTGCGGCGGCCCTCAGGGCTTGCCGTTTTTCCATTCCACCGGCTGATTGTAGAGCGGTATGGTCGAAATCGCCATCTTGGCGGAGCCATCCGTGAGTTCGCGGGTATGAACCAGATAGATCAGCGTGTCGTTGGTCTTGTCGTAGATGCGGTTGACGACCAGCGACTTCCAGATCAGCGACATGCCTTCGCGAAACACCTCCTCGCCATCCTTCGACAGGTCGATGTTGCCGATGGTGATCGGCCCCGTCTGGCGGCAGGCGATGGAGTTGTTGGAGGGGTCTTCGAACCAGTTGCCGTTCTTCAGGCGATCGATGATGCCGCGCTCGAAATAGGTGACATGGCAGGTCACGCCGGAAATCTTCGGATCCGCCACCGCTTCGACGATGATATCGTTGCCGATCCAGTCGACGCCGACCTCTCCCACCACCTCCGCCCGGGCGGGAAGAGCAAGGCAAACCAGCGAAGCGAACGCGACGGCAGCGCGGCGAAAAACTATTCCCATGAACGGCCCCTCCTTATCGGTGACGCCCTGTAGATAGGCATGGGCCACGGCAATGCAAGAAGGCCAGCCTTCCGACACAGTCACATACGGAATGAGGGAATGCCGCCTGCCCCCTTCTCCCCAGCGGGGAGAAGGTCCCGGCAGGGGGATGAGGGGGTGCCACAAGCGAAGGCTTTGCCGTGTAGCGCCCCCTCATCCGACCCTTAGGGCCACCTTCTCCCCGCGGGGGAGAAGGGGAAACGTCACCCCATATGCCTCAGCCGCCGATGAAGGCCAGCCACTCGTCCTCGTCCATCGTCTGGATGCCGAGTTCCGCCGCCTTGGCGAGCTTGGAGCCGGCACCCGGGCCGGCGACGAGAATGTCGGTCTTCTTCGACACCGAGCCGGCCACCTTGGCGCCCAGGCGCTCGGCATTGGCCTTCGCCTCCTCCCGCGTCATCTTTTCCAGCGAGCCGGTGAACACCACCGTCTTGCCGGTAACCGGGCTACCCGTCGCGGCGGGTTGTTCCGCCGCCTGTGGCGTCACTTCCGCGATCAGCTGGCCGATGACCTCGGTGTTGCGCGGCTCCTTGAAGAATTCGACGATGGCGCGCGCCACGACCTCGCCGATGCCCTCGATATTGTTGAGATCGGTCCAGGCATCGCCGCTGAAGTCGGCCGCCTCCGCCATTGCCGCCTGCAGCGCCTCATAGGTGCCGTAGGAGCGCGCCAGGAGCTTGGCGGTGGTTTCGCCGACATGGCGGATGCCGAGCGCATAGATGAACCGGTGCAGCGCGATGCTGCGGCGCTCGTCGATCGCATCGTACAGCTTGCGCACGCTGACCTTGCCGAAACCGTCGATGTTTTCGAGCTTGGTGAGCGAAGCCTCCTGCCGGCGTTTCAGCGTGAAGATGTCGGGGGCGGTGCGGATCGACAAAGCCGGATCGTCCGCCTCGAAGAAGAAATCCACCTGCTTTGCGCCCAGCCCCTCGATATCGAAGGCGTTGCGCGAGACGAAATGTTTCAGATGTTCCGTTGCCTGCGCCCGGCAGACGAAACCGCCGGTGCAGCGTGTCACCGAATCGAGCTTGCCGGTCTTTTCATTGCGTTCGCGCACCGCGTGGCTGCCGCACACCGGGCAGCGCTTCGGGAAATCATACCGCGCGGCATCTGCCGACCGCTTCTCCATCACCACATCCAGCACCTGCGGGATGACGTCGCCGGCGCGCTGGACGATCACGGTGTCGCCGATGCGGATATCGTGCCCTTCCTCGCGGATGCGTTCGCCGCCGTTGCCGATGCCCTCGATGTAGTCGGCATTGTGCAGCGTCGCATTGGTCACCACCACGCCGCCGACGGTCACCGGCGTCAGCCGCGCCACCGGCGTCATCGCCCCGGTGCGGCCGACCTGGATGTCGATGCCCTCGACGGTTGTAAACGCCTGCTCGGCCGGGAACTTGTGCGCCGTCGCCCAACGCGGGCTGCGCGAGCGGAAACCGAGGCGCTCCTGCAGCGCCAGCTGGTCGACCTTGTAGACGACGCCGTCGATGTCGTAATCGAGGCCGGGCCGGGCCAGGCCGATCTCGTGATAATGCGCCAGGATCTCCTCGACGGAGCTGAGCCGCTTCATCATCGGATTGACGGGAAACCCCCAGTCCTTGAACACCTGCACCATGCCGAACTGCGTATCCGCCGGCATTTCCGACATTTCACCCCAGGCATATGCGAAGAACCGCAGCTTGCGGCTCGCCGTCACCCTGGCGTCGAGTTGGCGCAGCGATCCCGCCGCGGTGTTGCGCGGGTTGACGTAGGTCTGCTTGCCCTCGGCGACCATCTGCTCGTTGAGCGCCAGGAAGTCGCTTTTCGCCATGTAGACTTCGCCGCGGATTTCCACGACGTCGGGCGCGCCAGCCGGCAGGACGTTGGGGATCTCGCGGATGGTCTTGATGTTTTCCGTGACGTTCTCGCCCGTCGTGCCGTCGCCGCGGGTGGCGGCATTCACCAGCCTGCCGCCCTCGTAGCGGATCGACATCGACAGCCCGTCGATCTTCGGTTCGGCGGTAAAGGCGATCGAACCATCCGGAAGCCGGCCGAGGAAACGATAGACGGAACCGATGAAATCGCGCACGTCCTCGTCGGAAAACGTGTTGTCGAGCGACAGCATCGGCCGCGAATGGGTGATCGGCGCGAAGGTCGGCAACGGCGCCGCCCCGACATGCAGCGAGGGGCTGTCGGCCCGCAAAAGTTCCGGAAACCGCTGCTCGATCGCCTCGTTGCGGCGCTTCAGCCCATCGTAGTCGGCATCGGTGATCTCCGGCGCATCCTTGCCGTGATAGAGTTCGTCATGATGGGCGATCTCTTTCGCCAGACGCTCCAGTTCGGCTGCAGCCTGCTCGGGCGTCAGCTCTTCGACGGCGATGGTTTCGGTCGGCATGGGGTCTCACTCCGGACAATCTGGAAAGGTTTTAGAGCAAAATTCTGCGATTGAAAGGGAGCCGCCGGCAATTGCAGGAGATGCCGCCGCGGCGCACCGCGAACGCCTAGCCGCCGCCCGAAAGCAGGCGTTTTGCCGCCGCACGCGCCTCATCCGTGACAGAAGCGCCGGCCAGCATGCGGGCGATCTCCTCGGTACGGTCCGAAGGCGCCATGGTGGCGACGCGGGTGGCGATCTTGTCGGAATTGCCGCCGGCCGGTCCCTTGGAAATGAGGAAATGCGTGGCGGCGCGGGCAGCCACCTGCGGCGCATGCGTCACGGAGAGAACCTGCACCCGCACGGAAAGGCGCTTCAGCCGCTGGCCGATGGCATCGGCGACCGCCCCGCCGACGCCGGTGTCGATTTCGTCGAAGACAAGCGTCGGCGCCGAGCCGCGATCGGCAAGCGCCACCTTCAGCGCCAGCAGGAAGCGCGACAGCTCGCCACCCGACGCCACCTTCATGATCGGCCCGGGACGCGTGCCGGGATTGGTCTGGACATGGAATTCGACGACATCGATTCCCTCGGCCGTGCCTTCTTCCGGATCGGTGGTGATCTCCACCATGAAGCGCGCCCGCTCCAGCTTCAACGCCGGCAGTTCGGCCATGACGGCGGCCGCAAGCGCCTCCGCCGCATGGCGGCGCTTGTCCGAAAGCGCACGAGCCGCCGTATCGAAAACCTGCTTCGCCTCGCCCAGCAATTTGTCCAGTTGCGCCAGCCGCTCCTCGCCGGCATCGAGTTCGGCAAGATCGGCGATCATCTTCACGGCCAGTGCCGGCAGGTCGGTCACGGGGACGGAATATTTGCGTGACGCAGCGCGCAACGAAAACAGCCGCTCCTCGACGCGCTCCAGTTCCCGCGGATCGAACTCGGTGCGCCGCAGGGCGGCCTCGACTTCCATCTGGGCGTTGGACAGCTGGTCCAGCGCCGCATCGAGCAGCGCCACCGTCTCTTCCAGCAGGCCCGGCGCCTCGTGGCTCTTGCGCTCCAGCCGCCGCACCAGCGAGGCGATATGCGGCACGGGCGAGGCATTGCCGTTCAGGAATTCGCTGGCTTCGGAGATGTCGCCGGCAATGCGCTCGGATTTCTGCATCCGGGCGCGACGTTCGGCGAGTTCCTCCTCCTCGCCGTCCTTCGGCGCGAGAACCTCCAGTTCCTCGACCGAGGAGCGCAAGTAATCCGCTTCGCGGGCCGCACTCTCCACCTTCTCGCGGTGTTTTCGCAGGCTGCGCTCGGCGTCCTTCCAGCTGCGATACAGGCCGGCAACCGTCACCGCCTCGTCGCTGAGACCAGCGAAGGCATCGAGAAGAAGACGGTGGGCATTGGTATCGACCAGAGCGCGGTCGTCATGCTGGCCGTGGATTTCCACCAGCATCTGGCCCGCCTGGCGCATCAGCTGCACGCTGACCGGCTGGTCGTTGATATAGGCCTTGGTGCGTCCGTCCGCCGATTGCTGGCGCCGGAAGATCAGGTCGCCATCGTCATCGAAACCGTTGTCCCGCACCAGCTTGCGCACGGCATGATCGGCAGGCACGTCGAAGACGGCCGTCACCTGGCCCTTGTCTTCGCCGTGGCGGACGAGGCCGCCATCACCGCGGCCACCCAACGCCAGCGACAAACTATCGAGCAGGATGGATTTGCCGGCGCCGGTTTCGCCGGTCAGCACGGAAAGTCCCGTTTCGAAGGCCAGATCCAGCCGTTCGATCAAGACGATATCGCGGATCGACAACTGAACGAGCATCGGCTTTCAGGTCTCAGGTTCCAAGCAGAATTCGCTTGCCGGCGCGCGCGATCCAGGAACCGCTGTTTTCACGCGGCGCCACGCCACCGCTCTGCAGCAGCTTGAAGCTGTCGGCATACCACTGGCTGTCCGGATAGTTGTGACCGAGAACGGCGGCGGCGGTCTGCGCCTCCTGCACGATGCCCATGGCGTAATAGGCCTCGACCAGACGCGCCAGCGCCTCTTCCACCTGGTTGGTGTTCGGGAACTGCTCGACGACGACGCGGAAGCGCGAAATCGCCGCCAGATATTCCTTGCGTTCCAGGTAATAACGGCCGATCTGCATTTCCTTGCCGGCCAGCTGGTCGCGGGCAAAGCGGATCTTCGCCTGCGCGTCGTCGACATATTCCGACTTCGGATAGTCGTTGACGACCTTCAGCATCGCCTCGATGGTCTTGGCGGCGGCGCGCTGGTCCTGCGTCACGTCGACGATCTGCTTGGAATAGGAAAGACCGATCAGATACTGCACATAGGCGGCATCTGAGGAATGCGGAAACTGGTTCATGTAGCGCGTGCCGGCCGTCACCGCTTCGTCGTACTGCGTCTGGCGATACTTGACGAAGGTCGACATGACCAGCGCCTTGCGCGACCAGTCGGTGAACGGATGCTCGCGATCGATCGCATCGAACTTGCGTCCGGCTTCGTTGATGTTGCCGGCCTTGACGTTGGCAAGACCCTGATTGTAGAGCACTTCCGGCGGATCGGTTTCGACGCCGAGCTTGGTGATGTCGATGTCGGGGTCCGTCTGGCACCCGGCCACGAGGGCCCCCGTGCCGACAAACAGCAAGGACGCGACCACAATTCTTGCTGCCTTCTTCATCATCAAAGACCCCGCACTATCCATCTGGACAAATCCCACTTGTCGTCGCGACCGCGAAACGCCGCCCCTTGCTGGCGTTTCTAGCCACAAAAGCATCCCGAGAGCAACGCAATGATGTGGCATTAACGCATTTTTATGGCAAAATCGATCATCGCGCCATTTCTTCACTTATCGCAAGGCCCGGAAAAGATTTGCGAATCGGAAACGAGCCTCAAACCGCGCATCCCGCTGCCCCAAAACAAAAGGCCGCCCCGAGGGGCGGCCGTTCAAACAGTGTTAAGGATGCTTATGCCGACCAGGGCGCAAATTCCGGCGCATTGATCGCGATGAAATCACGCGCACCGACGCGCTGGCGCGGCATGCGGGTTTCCACCACTTCATAGGCGGTCGGATCGCTGAGCAACGCCTTCAGGGCATTGGCGTTCATCTTGTGGCCGCCGCGGTAGGAGCGGTAGCAGCCGATGAACTGCGCGCCGGCAAGCGCCAGGTCGCCGACGGCGTCCAGCGCCTTGTGGCGCACGAACTCGTCATGGCGGTAACGCAGGCCTTCCATGTTGATGACCGTATCGTCGTCGGAGATGACGACGGAATTTTCGAGCGAAGAGCCCAGCGCGTAACCGGCAGCCCAGAGCCGCTCGACATCGCGCATGAAACCGAAGGTGCGGGCGCGCGAAAGCTCGTCGCGGAATACCTGCGCGGTCAGGTCGCCCTTCCACATCTGCCGGCCGATCAACGGCGTTTCGAAATCGATCTCGATCTCGAAACGGGTGCCGTCATAGGGGCGGAATTCCGACCAGGAACCGCCAGCCTCAATGCGCACCGGCTTGACGACGCGGATGTAGCGGCGCTTGACGCCGAGCGCCCGCGTGCCGGTCTGCTCGATCGCTTCGATGAAGGCCTGGGAGCTGCCGTCCATGATCGGCATCTCGGCGCCGTGAACCTCGACCAGCAGATTGTCGATGCCCATGGCGTAAAGTGCGGCCATGACATGTTCGACGGTCGCGATCGAGTGATTCGGCATCCGGCCGAGCACCGTGCAGAGATCCGTATTGCCGACCTGCGACGACACCGCCCGCACTTCGGCGACAACCGTGTCATCCTGCATGCGCTGGAAAACGATGCCCGTATCCGCTTCGGCGGGATGGAAGGTAATCGATACCGGAGCCCCCGAATGAACACCGATACCCGCCAGGCTGATACTATCGGCAATCGTGGTCTGAAACCCCAGCAATCCTATTGGCATAAATTTCCGCCTTCTCATTCGCCATTCCGGGACACTCCAAAACGAGATCACCGGGCCGGCCTCAATATCAACGCGGCGCTGAAAGCAGCCGCTTCAAGGCCCATTCATACGGATCGACGGGCGACATTCAAATCACTGTTTCTTTCGATTTGTAACGAAAGCAACCGAATGAAAACAAAGAGAAATTCGTCACGGCACGAAGGCGTTGAAACACAAATGCCCGGGCTTGCGGCCCGGGCATCGAATCTGCGTGGCGATGCGGCGATCAGTTGGACTGGCGGCGCAGGAATGCCGGGATTTCCAGCTGGTCTTCCTCGCCATGCGAACGGCTCTGGGCAACCGGACGACCGTGGTCGTCGAGCTGGCCGCGGCGCGGCGCATAGAGGCTTGCCTCCGGCGACAGCGGGCGGCGCTGCTGCGAGGCAGCACTCGGCGCGGACGCCGTCATGTCGGCCGTTACCTGGTCCTCTTCCTCGCGGCGGCCGAGCGAATTGGTGATTCGCTTCAGCAGGCCCATCGGGCCGCGCTCTTCCGTCGACTGGGCCGGCGCAACGCGGTGGTCCATTTCGGCCTTCACGACCGGCGGGAAGTCCTCGACCTTCGGCATGCGCACATGCTGTTCGGCGGCCGGGCGGATGATCGGGGCCATCGGCTCCTGGCGCAGGACCGGCTGGGCCTGGGCGACCGGCTGGCTGATGATCGGAGCGGAAACCGGCGCGTGAACGACCGGCTGCTGCAGGATCGGCTGCTGGACCTGGACCGGGGCAGCGCGGGTTACCATCGGGGTTTCGGCCGGAGCCGCACCGGCAAAGAGCTTGCTCTGCGGACGGAAGGCGTCTTCGACCTGGGCGACCGGCTGGGTTGCGACCGGCTGCTGCATCTGCGTGGACTGCATGGAGATTTCCAGCTCGCGCTCCATCTGCACTTCGGCGGCACGGATGGTCTGCGCGATCGGATCGACGGCGGTCTTGGGGGCCTGCATCGTTGCGGCAGGCTGGACTGCGGCCGGTGCCGGAGCAACGGCCGCGGAAGGACGGATAATCGGCTTGGAAACCTGGCGGAAGTCGACATTGCCGTCGCCGCCGGCCTGGTTGAGCGCACGGTCGATGCCGGTGGCGACGACGGAGACGCGGATGATGCCTTCGAGCGATTCGTCGAAGGTGGCGCCGAGGATGATGTTGACGTCCGGATCGACTTCCTCGCGGATTCGGGTCGCGGCTTCGTCGACTTCGAACAGGGTGAGGTCACGGCCGCCGGTGATCGAGATCAACAGGCCCTGAGCACCCTTCATCGAGGTTTCGTCGAGCAGCGGGTTGGCGATCGCGGCTTCGGCGGCCTGCATGGCGCGGCCCGAACCGGAGGCTTCACCGGTGCCCATCATCGCGCGACCCATTTCGCGCATGACCGAACGGACGTCGGCGAAGTCGAGGTTGATGAGACCTTCCTTCACCATCAGATCGGTGATGCAGGCGACGCCCGAATAGAGAACCTGGTCGGCCATGGCAAAGGCGTCGGCGAAGGTCGTCTTGTCGTTGGCGATGCGGAAGAGATTCTGGTTCGGGATGACGATCAGGGTATCGACCGACTTCTGCAGTTCCTGGATGCCCTGCTCGGCCAGACGCATGCGGCGGGCGCCGTCGAAGTGGAAGGGCTTGCTGACGACGCCGCCCGTGAGGATACCGTTGTTGCGGGCAGCCGGCGCGGCGACCGGGGCAGCACCGGTGCCGGTGCCGCCGCCCATGCCGGCGGTGACGAAGCACATATGCGTGCTGTTCAGATGATCGACGATCTCGTCGATGCATTCTTCAGCGGCGGCGCGGCCGACTTCCGGCTGCGAGCCGGCGCCGAGACCTTCGGTAACGTTGACCCCGAGCTGGATGACGCGATCCGACTTGGTCATGGTCAGCGCCTGGGCGTCCGTGTTGGCGACGACGAAATCGACGCCCTGGAGGCCGGCGGTGATCATGTTGTTGACAGCATTGCCGCCACCACCACCGACGCCGAATACGGTGATCCGAGGTTTCAGCTCGGTGATGTCTGGCTTTTGCAGCTTGATGGTCATTTACCCGTTCCTTCTCTATTCGGCCGCAATCGCCACGCCGGCCAATTTATTACATTAGTGTTTCCACCTTGCCCGGAGCCGGTGTCCCTCTCCGGGCAAGACGTCAGAAGCTTTCCTTCAGCCATTGGCCCATGCGGGCGATCCGGCTGGTGTTTCCGGCAAAGGACGAGAGCAGTCCGCCCGTTGCCGCATGTGTTTCCATTTCCGCGACCTGCGGGTAGATCATCAGACCCACCGCCGTCGAAAAAGCCGGGCCCTTGGCCGCCGTCGGCAGGCCGGAGACGCCCATCGGCCGGCCGATGCGGACGTTACGGGCGAGGATGCGCCTCGCCGCTTCCGAAAGACCGGTCAGCTGGCTGGCGCCGCCCGTCAGAACGACGCGCTTGCCGACGATCGGGCTGAAACCCGAACGCTGGATGCGGTCGCGGATCAGTTCCAGTGTTTCCTCGATGCGGGCCCGCACGATGCGCGAGACAAGCGCCCGCGGCACCTGAGTCGGCTGGTCGCGGTCGTCTTCGCCGATCGGCGGGATCCAGACGATGTCGCGCTCGTCGCCGGCATTCGGCAGCGCCGAGGCGTGAACCACCTTCAGCCGCTCGGCATCCTCGATGCGGGTCGACAGGCCGCGCGCCAGGTCGGTCGTCACATGATGGCCGCCGAGGCTGACCGCGTCGGTATGCACCAGGCGACCTTCGGCAAAGACGGAGATCGTCGTGGTGCCGCCGCCCATGTCGATGGCAGCGCAGCCCAGCTCGACTTCGTCCTCGACAAGGGCCGCAAGGCCGCTTGCATAAGGCGTGACGACAATGCCCTCGACCGAGAGATGCGCCCGGTTGATGCAGAGTTCGAGGTTTTTCAGCGCGGCGCGCTCGGCCGTCACCACATGCATGTCAACGCCGAGGACGTCGCCGTACATCGACAGCGGGTCGCGGATGCCGCGCTCGCCGTCGAGCGAGAAGCCGGTCGGCAGCGAATGCAGCACGGCGCGGTCCTGGCGGATCGACTGCTGGCAGGCGGCGGTCAAAACGCGCTTCAGATCGTTCGATTCGACTTCCTGGCCACCGAGATCGATGGTCGCGGTATAGATGTCGCTGGCGATGCGGCCGGCGGAAACGTTGACGATCAGGCTGTCGACGGTCAGGCCGGCCATGCGCTCGGCGGCATCGACGGCCAGCCGCACGACGCTTTCGACCGCTTCCAGATCGGCGATGACGCCGGCCTTGATGCCGCGGGAGCGCTGGTGGCCGATACCGATCACCTCGATATTGTGGGTGCGGTTCGGCAACATCTGGCTTTCTTCGCGCGGCGTCAGCCGGCCGATCATGCAGACGACCTTGGTCGAGCCGATATCAAGCACCGAAACGATATGCGTCCGCTTCGAGGACAGCGGCTTCAGGCGCGGCAGGCCGAAATGCGAGGATCCGAAGAGGCTCATATCTGCTTCTCCCTTTCCGCTTTCTTCACGGCCTTGTCGCGCGCTTCGACGACGGCCTGGCGGCGGGCGGCGGCTTCCGGCGTCAGCTGGATGGTGGTGCGGTCCTGCAGGCGCAGGTCGATGGCGGCGATGTCACGCTCCAAAAGGTTCTGCTCGGCATCGAGCCGGGTCAGTTCCTGCATCGCCCGCTGCACGTCGGTTTCCGGCAGCTTGACGACGACACCGTTGTCGAGATGCAGGTCCCAGCGGCGGCCGGCGACACGCACGAAAGCCTTGACGCGCGTCTTGAGGTCGGGCCAGCCGGCGAACTGCTCCTCGAAATCGACGGCGGCCGCTTCCGCATCCTGGCCGACGAACAGCGGCAGCGCCGTGAACTTGTTGTCGCGCAGCGGCGCGATGACACTGCCGTTCTTCTCGATCAGCGACAGTTCGGAGCCGTGCTGCCAGATGGCATAGGCTTCCCGCTCCTTGAGCGTGACCTCGATGGTGCGCGGATAGACCTTGCGGACCTCGACGGTCTCGACCCAGGGCAGATGCGCCAGCTTTTCACGGGCGGCACCGATGTCGAGGGCGACGAGCGAGGTGGTGCCGTCGAGGCCCAGCAGCTGCAGGATGTCGATTTCCGACGTCTCGTTGTTGCCCGATACCTTGACGTCCTCGATGGCGAAACCGAAGGCCGTCGTGGTCGATTGGGCGAAAGAATAGGTATAGCCGCCGACCGACATGCCGTAGAGGCCGGTCGCGGCATAAAAGGCCACGGCGGAAATCGTGCCGGTATGCGCCGGGATATGAACCCGGCCGCTCGCCAGGTTCACCAGGAAGCGCGCCATGCGGCGAAACGGACGCGGCAGCACGAGCCGGCCGTCCGGATCCGCAGCAGGCAACGGCAACCGTGCACCCCGCAACCTTCTTGCTTTCCTGCCAATCACCGCAAACACGACGCGTCCTCCACCATCCAACGGAGAAATTCACCAAAGGAAAGGCCGGCATGAGCGGCCATTTCGGGCACCAGCGACGTAGGGGTCATGCCCGGCTGGGTGTTGATTTCCAGCCAGATGACTTCGCCATCCTTGGAGAAACGGTCATCGAAACGGAAGTCCGAGCGGCTAACCCCGCGGCACCCGATCGCCTGATGCGCCTTGAGGGCCAATGATTGTATTGTTTGGTAAATATTTGGTGAAATTTCCGCCGGAATGACATGCCGCGAACCACCCTCGGCATATTTGGCGTCGTAGTCGTAGAAGTCGTGACTGAGCGGAATGATCTCGGTGACGCCGAGCGGCGTGTCGCCCATGACGCCGCAGGTAAGTTCGCGGCCGTGGATGTACCGCTCCACCATCACTGCTTCGCCGTAACGCCATTCAGACGAGGACAGGACCTGCGGCGGATGCGAGCGGTCCTCCTGGACGATGACGACGCCGAAGGACGAGCCTTCGCGCACCGGCTTGACCACGTAAGGCGGCTTCATCGGATGTTCGTTGCCGATCTCGAAGCGGGTCATGACGCGCGCTTCGGCGACCGGGATGCCGGCAGCCTTCGCCACCAGCTTTGCCTGCGCCTTGTCCATCGCCAGCGCGGAGGCCAGAACGCCGGAATGCGTGTAGGGAATTTCGAGATATTCGAGGATGCCCTGGATGCTGCCATCCTCGCCATAGGGACCGTGCAGGGCGTTGAAGACGACGTCCGGGCGCAGGTCAGCCAGCACCGACGCAACATTGCGATCGACATCGACCCGCGTGACGCGAAAACCTTCGGCCTCCAGCGCGTCGGCGCATGCCGTTCCCGAAGACAGGCTGACAGGCCTCTCCGAGGAAAATCCGCCCATCAGGACAGCCACATGCTTGCCGCTCATTCATGCCCCCAAATCAATTGACCGTTGTTGCCCGTCACAGGGTGTTCGCCCGAGAATCCGACAACTTCGTGCCACGCCCTACTAAAACGCCATTAAGGTTAATGAAGTGTTTACTTTGGTTAACCAAATGGCTCGGAAGGCGAATTTTTCTTTTCGCGAATCAAATCGCCCTTGCCGATTCCGCGCTTAGAATCAGAGCCTTGCGGCATTCGCAAGACATGGCATGTCACAGCCGTGATAAAAGCGATCAACGGGCAATGCCGCCCTGCCCGTCACCGCGGAGCCCGCAGGCTGGGCGATTCGGCTGCCCGATTCGGGACAGAATTCGGGACCATCCATGAAGCCGCCCGAAATCGGGCAGCCGGACAGGTTGAAACTTTATACCAAAGCCGCATGGGCGAAATTGCCGTTTCTTGCGCTTTTGCCATTTCGCAATTTCTAAAATTGAATTAAGGAAGCCGCAGCCCTCCCAAGGCTGAAAAAACATTCCCGATAGGAAAAACAATGTCTGACGCGATATCCCGCATATCGCCGGCCGCTGACTCCCCGAACGATGTAAAGACAAATTCGCCTGCACGAGTTCTGATAGCCAGCCTGGTCGGCACAACGATCGAATTCTTCGATTTCTATGTCTATGCCACCGCGGCGGTTCTGGTGTTCCCGCACCTCTTCTTCCCCGCCAGCGATCCTACCTCGGCGATGCTGCAATCCTTCGCCACCTTCTCGATCGCCTTTTTCGCCCGTCCCTTCGGCGCCCTGATCTTCGGGCATTTCGGCGACCGCCTCGGCCGCAAGGCGACGCTCGTCGCAGCGCTGATGACCATGGGTCTTTCCACCGTGCTGATCGGCCTGCTGCCGGGTTACGAGTCCGTCGGCGTGCTCGCGCCGCTGCTGCTCGCCTTGTGCCGCTTCGGCCAGGGTCTCGGCCTCGGCGGCGAATGGGGCGGCGCCGTGCTGCTCGCCACCGAAAACGCACCGCCGGAGAAACGCAGCTGGTACGCCATGTTCCCGCAGCTCGGCGCACCGATCGGCTTCATCCTGTCTGCCGGCTTCTTCCTCATCCTCTCGGAGACGATGACCAAGGACGCCTTCATGAGCTACGGATGGCGCATCCCCTTCGTCGCCAGCCTGGCGCTGGTCGCCGTCGGCCTCTACGTCCGCCTCAACATCACCGAGACGCCGGAATTCCAGAAGGCGCTGGACAAGCAGGAACGGGTCGCCGTGCCGATCACGGAGATCCTCCGGTCGCACAAGCGCAGCCTGGTTCTCGGCACCTTCGTCGCCGTCGCCACCTTCGTGCTCTTCTACCTGATGACCGTGTTCACCCTGTCCTGGGGCACGACGAAGCTCGGTTATTCGCGGGAACAGTTCCTGGTGGTGCAGCTCGTCGGCGTCGTCTTCTTCGGCCTGACGATCCCGATCGCCGGCCTGCTGTCGGACCGCTTCTCGCGCCGCCGGGTGCTGATCCTGACGACCATCGGCATCGCCATCTTCGGCCTGTTCTACTCGACGCTGCTGGAAGGCGGCATCGTCGGCGCCTTCGCCTGCTCGATCATCGGCCTGGCGCTGATGGGCTTCACCTACGGTCCGATCGGCGCAGCCCTTGCCGCCCCCTTCCCGACCGGCGTGCGCTACACCGGCGCCTCGATGACCTTCAACCTCGCCAGCATCTTCGGCGCATCGCTGGCGCCGTTCATCGCGACGTCGCTGGCGACCAGCTATAGCCTGACCTATGTCGGCTATTATCTCGCCGCAGCCGCTGCCATATCGCTGCTGTGCATCGTATTGTCGGGTCACGAAGAGATCTGATCGACACGTCTCGTTCCGGAAGGGCCGCGCGAACAACCGCGCGGCCCTTTCTTTTTGTCTGGATGACGGGCAGGAGTTGCCGGCGGCCACTTCTCCGCCCGGCAGCACGACCCTATACTGCCCCCATCGGGAACCGGAGGACGGACATGATCACGCGACGTTCGCTTTTGCTGCAGGGAATGGGAGCCGGCCTCTGGCTGTCGGCGCCGCCGGCGATTCGCCCCGCAGCCGCCACCATGCCGCAGACCGACGTGATCTTCCTCGTCATCAACGACATCCATGCCTGCCGCATGGGCAGCGGCCTCAGCCCGAATTGCGCCGCCGAGGGCAAGACCGACGCCAACCTGCTGCGCCACATCGCCGCCCTCAACGCCATCACCGGAAAACGCTGGCCGGAAGAGATCGACGGCAAGGCGACCGGCCTCGCAAGCGCCGGAAAGCCGATCCAACATCCGCACGGCATCGTCGTCTGCGGCGACATCACCGACGACGGCGGCGGCCAGACGGCGGAGCCCGGCGAAGGCTCGCAGCTGCTGCAATTCTCGCACCGCTACCAGCAGGGCCACGGACCCGACTGCGTCCATTACCCCGTCTATGTCGGGCTCGGGAACCACGATCTCGACCAGGACGGCCGGCCGCCGCAGGTGGATTGGTACCGCGACGAGCTGCGCGACTATGTCCGCTTCAACCACAAGCCCAGCGTCTTCTTCAAGGCACCCTTCCCCGCCGACAATTACGACGAGGCGTCCGACAATTATTCCTGGAACTGGGACGGGCTGCACCTCATCCAGGCGCAACGTTTTGCCGGCGATACCGGCAAGGGTGCGGCAAGCGGGCTCGCGTGGCTGAAGAGCGACCTGGCAACTTATGCCGCCGATGGCCGGCCCGTGGTGATCTTCCAGCACTACGGCTGGGACCATTTTTCGCTGGAACGCTGGGACCCGGAAAAGAAGACCTTCGATCCCGAGGGCAGCGGCCCGCCGCACTGGTGGTCGGATGCCGACCGGCAGGCTTTCGTCGATACGCTCAAGGGCTACAACATCGCCGCGATCTTCCACGGCCACGAACACGACACGCCGATGATCTACCAGTCCGCCGGCTTCGATATCGTCAAGCCGAAAGCCGCCTACATGGGCGGCTTCGGCCTGGTGCGCATCAGCGGTACGGCGATGGACATCGCACTCGGCGAAGCGTCAGACGACAAGGGCGGCGTCCGTTTCCTCGCCGCCCACAGAAAACCGTTGATGACGCGCTGATTACTCTGTCGTCGCGCCCAGGAAAGGTTCGACCTCGCGGCCCGGCATGAACGTGCCCAGCCGCCTGATCTCCCATTCCAGCTTGACGCCGGAGGTTTCGAACACCCGTCCGCGCACCGTCTCGCCGAGATATTCCAGATCGTAGCCGGTCGCGTGGCCGACATTGATCATGAAGTTGCAATGCAGCGACGACATCTGCGCCCCGCCGATCATCAGGCCGCGGCAACCGGCGTCGTCGATCAGCTTCCAGGCCGAATGGCCTTCGGGATTCTTGAAGGTGGAACCGCCGGTCTTTTCCTTGATCGGCTGCACCGTCTCGCGGTGGCTGCGCACGGCATCCATCTCGGCGCGGATTTTTGCCCGGTCTTCGGGATAACCCTCGAAAACGGCATGGGTGAAGATCAGGTCGTCGGCGGCTTGCGAATGGCGATAGCTGTAGCCCATCTCGGCATTGCTGAGGACGTGCTTTTCGCCCTTGCGATCGACCGCGTGGATTTCTACCACCCGCATTGCCGTCTCGACGCCGTTGGCGCCGGCATTCATGCGCAATGCGCCGCCGATGCTGCCGGGAATGCCGTAATAGAAATGCAGGCCGCCGATGCCGTTGTCGGCGGCCATCGCCGCGACGTTCTTGTCCGGGCAGATGGCGCCGGCGCGGATGCGGCTTTCACCGGCGAGTTCGACCTGTCCGAAACCCTTGGCGGACAGGCGGAGCACCACACCCGGAATGCCGCCGTCACGCACGAGAAGGTTCGAGCCGACGCCGACGACCGTCAGCGGCACGTCCGCGGGCAGGAATTTCAGGAAGGTGATGAGATCGTCGACGTCATGCGGCTGGAACATCAGCTCCGCCAGTCCGCCAGCCTGGAACCAGGTCACACGATCCATCGGCGCATCCGGCGTCAGACGGCCACGCAACTGATTGACGCCGTCCCCGAGCGACGCCAGAAGCTTTTCCCCATTCACCTGTTTCATGACTTCCCTGAAAGGCCTTCCAATTCCTTCGGCAGCGACGCTGCCCATTGCGTTATGTTTCCAGCCCCCAACAAAACCACGAAATCACCCGGCTGTGCAATGCCTGCTATGATCGATGCCAGTTGATCGGGTGACGCAAGGTAACGGGCATCACGATGCCCGGCGGATTTGATGCGCGAAACCAGCGTTTCCGAATCGGCGCCTTCGATCGGGTCCTCGCCGGCCGAATAGACCGGGGCGATCAGGATGCAGTCGGCATCGTTGAAGCAGGCGGCAAAATCCGGCAGCAGGCTGGCAAGCCGGCTGTAGCGGTGCGGCTGGTGGACGGCGATGATTCGGCCGGGGCCGGATTCGCGCGCAGCCCGCAGAACGGCCTTGATCTCGACGGGATGATGGCCGTAGTCGTCGAACACCTGCACGCCGTTCCATTCGCCGGTGAAGGTGAAGCGCCGCTTGACGCCGCCGAAGGACGCCAGCCCCTTGCGGATATCGTCGTCGGAAATGCCCAGGCGGTTGGCGACGGCGATCGCCGCCGTGGCGTTCGAGACGTTGTGCCGGCCCGGCATCGGCAGCACCAGGTCCTTCATGGCAAAAACCTTGCCGGTGCGGCGGCGGCGGATTTCCACGTCGAAGATCGACTTCGTGCCCTGCATGCGCACATTGGTGAAGCGGGCATCGGCCTGCGGGTTCTCGCCGTAGGTGATGACCTTGCGGTCCTCGATCTGGCTGACGAGGGCCTGCACTTCCGGATGGTCGAGGCACATGACGCCAAAACCGTAGAAGGGCACGTTCTCGACGAACTGCCGGAAGGCGGCACGCACGGCATCGAAATTGCCGTAATGATCAAGGTGTTCGGGATCGATGTTGGTGACGACGGCAACGTCGGCCGGCAGCTTCAGGAAAGTGCCGTCCGATTCGTCGGCCTCGACCACCATCCATTCGCCCTCGCCCATGCGGGCATTGGTGCCGTAGGCATTGATGATGCCGCCGTTGATGACGGTGGGATCGAGATTGCCGGCCTCGAGCAGCGTCGCGACCATGGAGGTCGTGGTCGTCTTGCCGTGGGTGCCACCGATAGCGATGGCATTGCGGAAACGCATCAGCTCGGCGAGCATCTCGGCGCGGCGCACCACCGGCAGCAGCTTTTCACGGGCGGCGACGAGTTCCGGGTTGTTCTTGCGGATGGCGGTCGAGACGACGACCACTTCGGCGTCGCCGAGGTTTTCCGCCTTATGACCGACGAAGACCTCGATGCCCTTGGCGCGCAGGCGCTGCACGTTGGCGCTGTCGGACTGGTCGGATCCCTGGACGCGATGGCCAAGATTGTGCAGCACCTCGGCGATGCCGGTCATGCCGATCCCGCCGATCCCGATGAAGTGGACGAGGCCGATGGCCTGCGGCATTTTCATGCATGCGCTCCTTTGAACTGTGAAATCGATTGTTTGCCGGCGATGGCCTCGACCATGTCGGCGAGTTTTGCAGCCGCATCCGGCTTGCCGGCCTTTTTGGCGGCCGTCGCCATGCGGACGAGCTTGTCCGGATCGTCCATGCATGCCTTGAAGATCGCCGCCAACCGCTCCGGCAAGAGCTCCGCCTGGGCAATGACCTTGGCACCGCCGGCCGCTGCGAGCGAGGCTGCATTGGCCGCCTGGTCGTGATCGAGCGCATATGGATAAGGCACCAGGATCGCCGGCCGGCCGATGACGGACAGCTCCGAGACGGTCGAGGCGCCCGAACGGCAAATGATCAGGTGCGCGGCGGCGATGCGTTCTGCCATGTCGGTGAAAAACGGCGATGTTTCGGCGGGTATGCCAAGCTTTTCATAGCTGCCGGCCACCTTGTCGCGGTCTTCCGGCCGCGACTGCTGCGTCACCGCAAGGCGCTGGCGATAGGGGTCGTCAAGAAGGCTGATGGCGGTCGGGATGGCCGAGGAGAAGAATTGCGCGCCCTGGCTGCCGCCGAAGACGACGAGGCGAAACGTCTCGCCCGCCGCGGCAGGGTGATAAGGCATGGTTGCGGCGGCGAGAATGGCCGGCCGCACCGGATGCCCGGTGCCCCCCGCCTGGGGGCAAGCGGCGCCTCCGCCCCCGGGCAGGAAACCGCCGGCGACCGCCTGCCCGCGGTTGGCCAGCGCCTTGTTGGCTCGGCCCAGGCCGGCGTTCTGCTCGTGGATCATCGAGGGCACCCCCATGCCGGTCGCGGCGATCAGCGGCGGCAATGTCGGATAACCGCCGAAACCGACGACGACCAACGGCTTCAGCCTGGAAATCAGCCGGCGGGCGGCCCGCAGTCCGCGCCACAGCGTCCAGAGCGAACGGGCAAGCACCACCGGGTTCTTCGAGCCGATGGTGGCAGAGGGAACGACGTGGATTTCATCCGCGGGAAATTTGCCGGCAAAGCGTTCGGCACGGCTGTCGGTCACCAGATGGATGGCGTAGCCGCGCTCCTTCAGCGTATGCGCCAGGGCCTCCGCCGGAAAAACATGGCCGCCGGTACCACCGGCGGCAAGAAGAATGATACCCTTGGTCATATGCGCTCTCCGCGTCCGGCCATTCGGTTACTCTGCCGGCACGCCCTGATGCACCCGGAAGAGGCTGCGCTCCTGCGCCCGCTTTTCCGGTCGGTGCCGGGTCAGCGCCAGGATGAACCCCGCCGTGACACTGATCGCCACCATCGACGAACCACCGTAGGAAATCAAAGGCAGGGTCATGCCCTTGGCCGGCAGCAGTTCAAGATTGACGCCGATGTTGATCATCGACTGCAGGCCGATCTGCAGCACGAGGCCGGCAACGGCGAACCGGTTGAAGTCGTTACGCTCCTTGAACGCGTGACTCAACCCCCTCAGCACCACGAAGGAAAAGATGATGACCAGCGCCATGCAGAACAGGATGCCGAATTCTTCGGCCGCGACCGAGAAGATGAAGTCGGTATGGCTGTCCGGGATGATGCGCTTGACGATGCCTTCGCCCGGCCCCTGTCCCAGCCAGTCGCCGCGGATGATCGCCTGGCGGGCGGTATCGACCTGGAACGTATCGCCTTCGCCGGTCAGGAACCGGTCGATACGGCCGGCGACGTGCGGCAGCATGTAGTAAGCGGACACGAAGCCGGCGACGCCGAAGCCGCCGAGCAGCACGATCCACAGCCAGGGCATGCCGGCCATGAAGAACATGCCGCCCCAGACGGCGGTCGTCAGGATCGTCTGGCCGAGGTCGGGCTGCGCCACGAGCAGCGAGCCGACCATGCCGAAGAGGATGATGGCGAAGAAATTGCCCGGAATTTCCGGCTGGCGGGCATGCTCGGCAAACAGCCAGGCGCAGACGACGACGAAGGCCGGCTTCATGAATTCAGACGGCTGGATCGAAATGCCGGCAAGCGTCACCCAACGCCGCGATCCCTTGACCTCGACGCCGAAGAACAGCGCCACCAGCATCAGGCCCAAGGCCACGACCAGAAGTACGATCGCGGTGCGCCGCACCTGCCGCGGCGACATGAAGGAAATACCGATCATCACCGCCAGCGACGGCAGCAGGAAAGCGGCGTGGCGCTTGACGAAGTGGAAGCTGTCGAGGCCGAGGCGTTCGGCGACCGGCGGCGAGGCAGCGAAGGACAGCATGAAGCCGATCCCCATCAACAGGATGAACGTCGCCAGGAAAAACCGGTCGATCGTCCAGAACCAATCCGCCACAGGGCCTCGTTCGGCACGGCTCACCATGTCACTTCTCTCCGCTTTCGGTATCGATCAGCATGGTCACGCCCTGCAACGACCGGACATGGCCGACGAAGGCATCACCTCTTATCTCGAAGTTCTTATATTGGTCGAAGCTTGCGCAAGCCGGGGATAACATGACGGCGGAAGGCCCACCCTGATCCAGCGCCGAATCGGCGGCCGCATGGGCGACCGCCCGCTCCAGCGTTCCGGAAATCTCGTAAGGCACGGCCTGGCCGAGGGTTGCGGCAAACTCCGCCGCCGCCTCGCCGATCAGGTACGCCTTGACGATCCGCGGGAAATAGGAGGTCAGCGTCGTGATGCCGCCGGTCTTCGGCAGGCCGCCGGCGATCCAGTAGATGCGGTCGTAGCTCGAAAGAGCCGGGGCTGCAGCGTCGGCATTGGTCGCCTTGCTGTCGTTGACGAACACGACGCTGCCACGGCGGCCGACCGGCTGCATGCGATGCTTGAGGCCGGGGAAGGATTTGAGCCCGGCCCGGATCTGCTCCGCCGACACGCCGACCGCCAGGCAGGCGGCAATCGCCGCCGCCGCGTTCTGGGCGTTGTGGCTGCCGCGTAGCGTCTGGATATCCGTCAGGTCGGCGATCTCGGACGTCGCGCCTGTCTCGGCACGGATGATGCGGCTGCCTTCGGCATAAAGCCCGTCGGCCAGCACCTGCCGGCGCGAAATACGGATCACCTTGGTGCCGGCGCGTTCGACGCGGTCGGCGATCAGCGCCGAAAAACTGTCGTCGACGCCGACGACGGCAAACTTGCTGCCGGCGACCAGCCGTTCCTTGACGTCGGCATAATGCTGCATGGTGCCATGACGGTCGAGATGGTCGGGCGTCAGGTTGAGCAGGATACCGGCGGACGGGTTGAGGGTGGGCGCGAGATCGATCTGGTAGGACGAGCATTCGATGACGAAATAACGCTCCGCCTTCGGCGGCTCCAGCGTCAGGATCGCCGTGCCGATATTGCCGCCGAGCTGCGTATCGCGGCCGCTCGATGTGAGGATATGGGCGATCAGCGCCGTCGTCGTCGACTTGCCGTTGGTGCCGGTAATAGCAATGAACGGGCAATCGGGTGCATGCGCCCGGCGCTCGCGGACGAAAAGTTCGACGTCGCCGATCACCTCGACGCCGGCGGCTTTCGCCAGATCCACCGTCCAGTGCGGCTTCGGATGGGTCAGCGGCACACCCGGCGACAACACGAAGGCCGACAGGCCGCTCCAGTCGATCGAGCGCGGGTCGGCGGTGGGAATGCCTTGGGCGGCCGCCTTGGCGACGCTGTGGGGATTGTCGTCCCGGGCGGGGACGGCAGCCCCACCAGCAACCAGCGCCCGCGCCGCCGCCAGCCCCGAACCGCCGAGCCCGAACAGCGCGACCGCCTTGCCCTTGAATGTCGTGACCGCAATCATCGGCTCACCGCAGCTTCAGCGTCGAAAGGCCGACCATGGCGAGCACGACGGCGATGATCCAGAAGCGGATGACCACCTGGCTTTCCGTCCAGCCCTTCTTTTCGAAATGGTGGTGGATCGGCGCCATGAGGAAGACGCGCCTGCCGGTCATCTTGAAGAAGCCGACCTGGATGATCACCGACAGCGTTTCCATGACGAACAGGCCGCCGATGATGACCATGACGATTTCGTGCTTGGTGGCGACGGCAACCGAGCCGATCAGGCCACCCAGCGCCAGCGAGCCGGTGTCGCCCATGAAGATGGCGGCCGGCGGCGCGTTGAACCACAGGAAGCCGAGGCCGGCGCCGATCACCGCGCCGAGGATGACGGCAAGCTCGCCGGTGCCGGGCACGAAGTTGATCTGCAGGTAACCGGCAAAGACCGCATTGCCGGCAAGATAGGCGATGACGCCGAAGGAGGCCGAGGCGATCATGACCGGCACGATGGCGAGACCGTCGAGGCCGTCCGTCAGGTTCACCGCATTGCCGGCGGCGACGATGACGAAACCGCCGAACAGCACGAAGAAGATGCCGAGATCGATCAGGAAATCCTTGAAGAAGGGAAAGGCGACCGAGGAGCCGAAACCGCCGCCATGCGCCGGATTGGAGAGCGCCGTGTGCATCATGAACTAGACGGCGATGCCGGCGATCACGAATTCGATGCCGAGGCGGGCCTTGCCGGAAAACCCCTTATCGGTCTGCTTCGTGACCTTGAGGTAGTCGTCGTAAAAGCCGATGGCGCCGAAACCCAGCGTCACCAGCAGCGTCGCCACCACGTAGACGTTGGAGAGGTCTGCCCACAAAAGTGACGAGACGACGATGCCCGCAAGGATCATCAGCCCGCCCATGGTCGGCGTGCCGGCCTTCTTGAAATGCGTCTGCGGTCCGTCCGCACGGATCGGCTGGCCTTTGCCCTGGCGGATGCGCAACGACGTGATCATGCGCGGCCCGAACAGGAAGACGATCGCGGCCGAGGTGAAGAGTGCTGCTCCGGTGCGGAAAGTAATGTATCGGAATAGGTTGAAGAGTTGAAAGTGGTCCGCCAGTTCCACAAGCCAGATTAGCATAGGAGCCCTTTCTCAAGCCCAATCAAGATTGGCGCTCCGTGTCGGAAAACGCAGGATATTTGTCAAGCAGCGCCGCGACGATCTTGCCGAAACCGATGCCGAGCGAGGATTTTATCATCAGCACATCGCCCGGCATCACCGACGCGGCGGCAAATTTCACCATGTCTTCGGTCGCGGCGCGATATTCGACATGGATACTGGAGGGCAAGGCGTCGCGCAGATGCGCCATCTCGGGTCCGGAAAGCCAGACATGCTCGATGCCGCTTGCGAGCAGCGGCGAGGCCAGCTCGGCATGCACCTGCGCCGCGAATTCACCCATTTCCAGCATGTCGCCGAGAATGGCCACCCGCCGCCCCTCGCCTTCCGGCTGCGCCGAGGCAAGCAGCGCCAAAGCAGCGCGCATCGAGGCCGGGTTGGCATTGTAGCTTTCGTCGATCAGTGTGAAAAAGCTGTCGTGGCCGATGGCGCGGCGATGGCGCTGGCCGCGCCCCTTGACCGCCTTCAGGTCTTCCAGCGCGGCAACCGCCTCGGCAAGATCGGCGCCGACAAGCATCGCCGTGCCGAGTGCGGCCATGGCGTTTTCGGCGATGTGCCGGCCGGGCGCGCCGATCAGGATCTCGGTCGTCTCGCCGCCAAGCGTCGCCCAGACGATCGAGCCTTCCGCCGACCCGTCGAAATCCGCCAGCCGGAAATCTGCCTTGGCATGCTGGCCGAAGGAATAGATGTGCTCGATGCCGCAATTCTGCGCCGTCTTCTCCAGGAAGTCGTATTGCTCGTTGTCGCGGTTGAGGACGACTGCGCCGCCCGGCTCGACGCCCTCGAAGATTTCCGCCTTGGCGGCGGCGATCTCGCGCAGGTCACGGAAATTGCCGAGATGGGCGGCGGCGATGGTGGTGATGATCGCCACATGCGGGCGCACCAGCTTGACCAGCGGCCGGATCTCGTCCGGATGGTTCATGCCGATCTCGAAGACGCCGAAGGCGGTATCGGCCAGCATGCGGGCCAGCGTCAGCGGCACGCCCCAGTGATTGTTGAAGGAAGCGACCGCCGCATGCACCTTGCCGGACGGCTCCAGCACATGGCGTAGCATCTCCTTGGTCGTCGTCTTGCCGACGGAACCGGTCACCGCGACGATCTTCGCCGCAGTCCGCGCCCTTGCTGCGGCACCCAGCCTGCCGAGTGCGGCCAGCACGTCGTCGACGACGATCATCGGCACGGTCAGGCGGCCCAAGGCCGGAAGCTTGGCTTCGCTGATCACCAGAAGCGAGGCACCGTTCGCCATGGCGATGCTGGCATAATTATGCCCGTCGACCCGGTCGCCCTTGATGGCAAAGAAGGCTTCGCCTTCGGAGATGCTGCGGCTGTCGATCGAAATGCCGGTCACGCCCTCCGGCAGGGTGCCGATCGGCCGCCCCACCATGGCAGAAATCATTTCGTCGGTTGTCCAAAGCCACTTCAATGCCTGCGCTCCTCCAAAGCCTTTCTCACTTCCGCATGATCGGAGAACGGCAGCGTCACGGCGCCCACCGTCTGCCCCTCCTCATGCCCCTTGCCGGCGACGATCAGCGTGTCGCCGGCCTCCAGCAGGCCGACGGCATGGCGGATCGCCTCGGCGCGGTCGCCGATCTCGGTGGCGCAGGGGGCTGCCGCCATGATTTCCGAACGGATGGTCGCCGGCTCTTCCGAGCGCGGATTGTCGTCGGTGACGATCACCACGTCGGCGAGCCGGCAGGCGATCTCGCCCATGATCGGCCGCTTGCCCTTGTCGCGATCGCCGCCGCAGCCGAATACCACGACGACGCGGCCGGTGGTGAAAGGCCGCACCGAAGCGAGCACGTTCTGCAGCGCATCCGGCTTGTGGGCGTAGTCGACATAGGCAAGCGCGCCGTTGCCGGCATGGCCGACCAGTTCCAGCCGCCCGGAGGCGCCCTTGAGCTTGCCGAGTGCGGCCATGGCATCGGCCGGCGCAACGCCGGTCGAGATCGCCAGCCCGGCGGCGACCAGCGCGTTGGCGATCTGGAAATCGCCGGCGAGCGGGATATGCACCTCAAAAATCTCGTCGCCGTGATGCACCTCGGCGACCTGCTTGTGGCGGAAATGCTCGACGCGCTTCAAGCTGAGGAAACTGCCCTGGCGGCCGACGGTACGCACGTCATGACCGGAAGCCGTAGCGACATGAATGGCCTCCGCCGACCATGGATCGTCGGCGAAGATCACCGCCGGCAAACCCTTCGGCAACAGCGTATCGAACAGCCGCATCTTCGCCGCCATGTAGTTTTCCATGGTCGGATGGTAATCCATGTGGTCGCGGCCGAGATTGGTGAAAGCGGCAGCCGACAGGCGCACGCCGTCCAGCCGGCACTGGTCGAGGCCGTGGCTGGAGGCCTCCATCGCCGCATGTGTCACGCCGGCACCGGCGAGTTCGGCCAGCAGACGGTGGAGGGAAACCGGATCGGGCGTCGTCAGCGAGCCGTAGTCGTCGCGCCCCGGGGCGATCACACCGGTGGTGCCGATCTGGGCAGCAGCCCGGCCGGCGCCGGCCCAGATCTGCCGCGTGAAGGAAACGACGGAGGTCTTGCCGGCCGTACCGGTCACCGCCACCATGGTCTGCGGCTGCGCGCCGAAGAAACGGGCGGCGGCCAGCGCCAGAAAGCGCCGCGGCTCGAAAACGGACAGGACCGGCACGGCAGAATCGCCGTCACCTTGCCCCGGCCCGGCAATCACCGCCGCGGCTCCGCGGGCAATCGCGTCGCCGATGAAGCGGGCGCCGTTGGCCTTGCTGCCGGCGAGCGCCACGAAAAGGCTGCCGGGCTTCATCGCGCGGCTGTCGGCGGAGATATCCGCCACGGCGATGTCACCGGCCTTGCCTTCGAGTTCAGTTGTGAGTTCCGGAAAGTCGGCTCCGGCCAGTTCGCGCAATTTCATCGGATATGCTTTTCTGTCCCTTGCGTCGCGCACCCCACGCGAATCGCTGGCCGCCATTCTTTCCCATTCAATAAGACTGCAGCAAGGCAGCACCGCCATCGCCAAACTGCGGCTGGACGCCCAGAAGCGGCGCCGCACGGCGAATGATGTCGCGCACCATCGGCGCTGCCGTGTAGGAGGCGATCGTGCCGCCGCCCTCGCCGCTGTGCGGCTCGTCGCAGAACGACAGGACGATGTAGCGCGGATTGCCCATCGGAAAGGCCGCGAGGAACGCGTTGAAGTTCAGCTTGCTGTCGTAGCGGCCGTTGACCACCTTGTCGGCGGTGCCGGTCTTGCCGCCGACGCGATAGCCCTGGGCGGCGCGATTCATCTGGCTGCCCGAGCCTTCGAGCGCGTTGAGGCGCATCAGATAACGCATGGCCTCGCTGGTCGTGGGGCTGACCACACGCTCGTAAAGCGGCTCGG
>Ga0066256_1000709_pt1 | contig 67384 bp, 54 predicted proteins | sample ThiBio_1000_biof_FD_87107 | JGI IMG/M metagenome (GOLD analysis project Ga0066256, IMG submission 87107) | Wastewater bioreactor microbial communities from Cape Town, South Africa - Thiocy_expt_1000_biof (version 2) | ecosystem: Engineered > Bioreactor > Thiocyanate-remediating >... | reverse complement strand
GTAACTCCCAGTAGGCGTGCCCCCTGTGGATTGTTGAGGTTGGGGACGCCGCATGGCCCTTTGGTGCTGTGGGTTGTGCCCCAGTTTTATGTACCAGGGGCCCCACGTTTTGCCACTGTGGGTGGTCACACGACTTGAAGTCCGAGTGCCAGTGGGTTGGGGTATTTCATGTGGGCCCCTCGTGGTTAGTGAAGACCGCAGGTACGGAACCGTGCCACTGCAGGGCCGTGATTTTGAAGAATGCGATAACTAGCATGAGAATGCACCACATGGCACGTCTCGGCGAGCTGCATCGTTTCCCACATGGTCCCGTGGTCCTGGGGCCCCGTCGGTGGTGCCAAGTCGCAGGCGGTGCGCCTGCCATCGTGGCACTTGGTGGCCCGCTGTCGTGTCGTGGTGGTCTGTAACGCACGCGTCTCGGCGAGCTGCGTCGTTTCCACGTGGTGCTGTGAGGTCCTGGGGCCCCGTCGGCGACGTCAAGACGGTCAAGTCGCAAGAGGCGTCGTGGCGGTGCGCCTCTCGTCGTGGCACTTGGTGGGCCAGTGTCGCGGTTGGCAATTCAAGCATCACGCACGTCTCGGCGAGCTGCGTCGTTTCCACACGGTCCCGTCGGTCCTGGGCTCCAGTCGGCGGCGTCAAGTCGCAGGCGGTGCGCCTCTCGTCGTGGCACTTGGTGGGCCAGTGCTGTGTCGTGACGGTTGGCAATTTAAGCATCACGCACGTCTCGGCGAGCTGCGCCGTTTCCCACACGGTCCCGTCGGTCCTGGGGCCCCGTCGGTGGTGCCAAGACAGCCAAGTCGCAGGCGGTGCGCCTCTCGTCGTGGCACTTGGTGGCCCGCTGTCGTGTCGTGGTGGTCTGTAACGCGCGCGTCTCGGCGAGCTATTTCCACACGGTCCCGTCGGTCCTGCGGCCACGGCGGCGGCGTGAAGACAGTCAAGTCGCAGGCGGTGCGCCTCTCATCGTGGCACTTGGCCAGTGTTGTGGTGGTCGGCGAGTCAAGTAGCGCGCGCGTCTCGGCGAGCTGCATCGTTTCCACATTGCCTTGGTCCTAGACGTCAAACTCCCCCACGCGCCCCCGCCCCCGCAGGGGGAGGATGGCGGTCCCGCGCCAGTGTCACCCCTGTCCACCACCCCTGTCCAGCCACGCCCGCCTGCCCGCACCCCGCCGGCAGGGGTACGCCTGGGCCTTGGCCGCCGCCCACCGCGCCAGCGTGTAGAGCGCCACGAGTGCTACCGTTTGCCACTGCCACTGCATCCCCCACTCCCCTACCGCCTTGCCGGCGAGGGGGTGTCCACCATGTCCAGGACACATTGAACTTGGAAGGTATGCCTTGGGGGAGAGTAAGACACGGCCGACCGTGAGGTAGGGGCAAGTTGTGGCGCCACGTCCTGGACATGGTGGACACCCCCTCCCCACCCGGCATGGCGGCGGGCACGGCGTGCGGGGACAGCGGCAAACGGTAGTACTCGCGGCGCCCTGCACGCTGGCGCAGTGGCGCCGGCCAGGGCCCCTCGCGCGTGCCCCCCTCCACGGGCCGCCCTCACGGTGGATACTGGACACCCGCCTGGACGCCGAGGCTTGCCTACACCTGCCACGGCCGCCCATCGAGGGTGACGCAGTGTCAACCCGGGCTGGGTATGCAGCCAACATGCGCGCTGCGCGTCTGCAGGCACGCCACGCGCATGCCTAGTGGCTCGTGCCGGGCCAGCTGCTACAAGTGGCGGCACGCAGGATGGGCGCCAACCACTGTACACCATGAAGCCTACTCCCGCGGTGTTGGTTGGCGCGGCGGTGCCTCGCGTCGTGTGTATTCTGCAGTGGCGCGCGCCTTGCCACTTGCACAGTTGAGCTTGCAGCCTGCGTGCGCGCGCCAATGCCACCACGAGCGCCAAGACGCGGGGGGAGTGCGTTTTGCTCGTGGCGCACCATCCACCTGGTCCACCTGATGGCGTCCACCTGGTCCCCCTGGTGCCGTCCACGTGGCCCACCTGGTGCCGTCCACCTGGTCCACCTAGTGGTCCACCTGGCCCACCTGGTGGCCAGACGCCGCCCCCCACCCTGAACAAAAAAAATTTGGCCGGCCGCCGACTCAAGTCAGCCGCCCGACGTGCCCGGGTCCAACAAGTTTACCTTGCGCCGCCGTGACCAAGGTCCAGCCCAGTCAGGTAGCGTCCGGCCACCAGGTGGACCAGGTGGACGACCAGGTGGACCAGGTGGACGGCACTAGGTGGACCAGGTGGACGGCACCAGGTGGACCAGGTGGACGGCACCAGGTGGACCAGGTGGATGGTGCGCCAAAGGGAGCGCGACATAACAGCCATTACTTCAAGTCAGTCGGGGCGGCGGCGCGTGCGCGTCGGCTCGCTTGCCGTGCGTTCCGCATCCAGCGTCGCCCACGCCGCCGACACGGCATCCTGCGACAGCGCGCCCATGGCCACACACAGCGAGCCCGCCACCTGCGCGGCCAGCACGTAGCCCGTGTAGGTGTAGTCCTCGGACGCGGCGCGCTGCAGCAACGGGAGCCAGGCGCCAACGGCCTTGCGTGACGCGGGCGCCAGCGCGCCCAACGCGCCCGCCGTCAACCGAGCCACCCACGCCTGCGCCAGCGCGTGCATCGCCACGCAGTCGGCGCCATCCGCCGAGCGCAGCACGTCGTCCAGGGGCGCCACCTCTGCCAGCATCTTGGCTTGGAGCGTGTCGTCGCGCAGCGCCAGCAGCAGTGGGTGCGCCTCGTGCCCCGACTCCCGCCGCACAAAGGCTTGGTACACGTCCTTCGTTGCCGTGTACCGCTCTTGTGTGCTCGCCGCCAGCAGTGCCACCGCGTTCACGTCGTCCAGCCACGCCGGCCCCATGGCGCGCCACATCTGCGCCGTCGCGCTCTCGTGCGCCAGTCGCCGCACAATGGCGCGCACGGCTTGGCGATGGCGACGCAGCCGCTTGTGGCGCTCAGCGGCGCACTCGGCCAGCCATGCCCGACCCGCTGCCTCCCGCCGTGCCGCCGCCTCCCGCCGCGCCGCCGCCACCTCCTCCGCCGTCTTGCCCGCCGCAGTCGCTGCTTTTGCTGCGCGCGCCGCGTCTGCCGCCGCCGCGCGCTTGGCATTGGCGGGGCGCACGCCCACAGCGGCGACGCGCGGCGCCAGGTGCTCGCGCAGCGCCGCCACGTGCTGCTCGCGTCGGCTCGCCCAGTGCAGCGGCTCGGGCGGGTGCGCCTCCAGGAGCGCCAGGGACGCGTCCACGGCGGCAGCGTCTGTGTCGTGCGCGTCGGGGCGCGGCCGCTTCGCCAGGTGTGGCCGCTCCGCTAAGTGCGGCCGCTTTACGAGGCGGCCGCCCACAATGTCGTCGCCGTCTTGCTCTCGCGCCTCCACCGTGTAGCCCGCTGCGTGCAGCGCCGGCAGCGCGCCGGCCGGCAGGTACGCGCGCGGCCCGGGCGGCGAGCCAGCCATACGAATGGCAAAGCCCTTGCGCGCAAAGGGGCGAAAGCCAGCGGCGCCCTTGGCCGCCAGCACGGCGGGCCACTCTGTCGACTCGACCTCCTCCGCGTTGGCGGCGGACGACGTGGCGTGCCCATCGAGGCTGGCGACCGCGTGCTGTGCAAAGTAGCGCACCTCCAGCGTGCCGTCGGCGTGCACGAGCTGGCAGGCAAGCACCATGGCTGTTGGTTTGGCAGGGCGGTGCGAGGTGGCGGCGTTTTGTGCACTATGCTAGGTGGGCAGGTGGACGCGGGGCGCTCGGCTTGGAGCGACTGGAACGCAGGTAACCGCCAGCATACGCGACGCAACGACTGCCAGCAGCAGGCTATCAACGGCACAGGAGCGGCTCGTCGGTGCTCATTCAACAGACCACCACCCCATCCACGCTGGCTCATACCGCAACCGCAGTGCCGCGCGGCGGCGGCGGCGGCTGTCGCCCCCGCTACACGTGGCTGGGCGAGGACGCCGTGCACCGCGCTGTCCTGGCACGCCACGAAGCACGTGCAACCCGCTGCTGGCTGCCGGGCCATCGAGCGCCGCGCCCAGGTCGTCTGGTATGCCCACTGTGACAACGTGCCGGCCGCAGGTACGGATAGCAACCGCGCGCTCGCGGTGCTGGGCGCGCTGCGTCAGCCTCCACACCTTCAACACGCATGTGGCGTACGCTCATGCTGCTGGCGGCGAGCTGGGCGGAGGAGGCGCGGGACACGTACAGTAGCGCGGGACGTGTAGGCGGTGCTGGACGGCGGCCTGGCTCGGCGGTGCCCGCTGGAGCAGGGGGTGCGGGTGGCACGGCCGGCCCTTGCATCCGGGCCCAGCCAGACGGTGCTCATTTCAGTTTTCATGTTCAGGGTGTTTTCTGAAACCCCCTGCGTTCAAAAGTGTGTGTGCACGGCCACCGCTGCACCACACCCGTTGTGGCCGCCGAACCAAAGCCTGGCACGCACCCGCTTCAAGGTATGCACTTGGTAAGCTTATGCTCCGTCATCACGGCGCCATGCTGGCTGCCGCCCGTTGGCCCCGTTGCAAACGCGGCGTACGCCCCGTCGCGCAGCTGCTGCAGCTGGAACCGAATCAGGCCGCCAATGGCACCGCGTGCGCTCTCCACGTCCTCGCGCAGCGCGGCGGCATCGTGCTGCCACGGCTGCAGCTGGCTGACCAGGCGAAGGAGGCGGCGGGTGCGGCGCGTCAGCTTGTGCAGGGCATGGTGCAGGGATGCAGGCTCCAGCAGCTCCGTCGCGCGCCTCAGTGCGCGGTCGGCGGCCCGCGACGCGCGCACCACCCTGCGCGCCACGTCGTGGCGGCGCTGCATCTGGGCTTCCGCTTCGGCGCGGCCGGCGAGTAGTGTGAGCGCCAGGTCGGCGCGGAAGGCGAGCTCATCCATTACGAAAGGGGCGAGGTTTTGATGTGTCGGGCGGGCTGCAAGTGCGCGAGGAGGGCAGCCCGCGTCCCACCACAGTGCGCGCTCGGTTGTCACGCCGGCGTGGCGACGCCGCGACGGTGTGGTCCGGCAGGCGGCGCCGCGGCCGGCCCGTCCGTGTTTTGCCAGTTCTAGCACGCCTACTAGAAGGGCGTACAGGATGGCTTCAAGAGGGTAACCAGGGTGGATGTGTGTCACGGCGCCACGCACTAGTCTAGGCATGCAGCATGCAGAGGTACGCGGGAACTTTGGTGGGAAGGGGGTCATGGTTGCACTGCAGTCACATTGCAGTGTGCTTGGCCTGTGTGGTGAAGACAACAGTGCCACAGTACTGCCACAGTGCCACTCCGTACTCCGTACGGTGGTGCCGCGGTGCGTGCGTGGCGCCGTGGCAGTGCCTGGAGCGCGCACTTGAAAACAGCCGCCAGTGCCACGCACAAGTTCACCGTGGCTCGGCATGGCTGCCATGGTGGCATGGTGTTCTGTACTGGGTGAATGCGGGCGACGTGACCCGGCCCGGCCGCGGCGACGGCCGGCGTCCCGTCAGTTAGCCGTTGCCCCAGGGGCCCAGCCTGACGCAGGCGCCACTCGTTTTCAGTCTTCGACTTGGATTTTTCATAAAACACTGCCAGCTGAAAAGCGAAAACGAGTGCACGCTGGACATTTGCCGCTTGATTTGGATTCCTAGGATGGAGCGGCAGCCCAGCCAATACTCGCGCCCCGTCGTCGGCTCCACCCCCACACCCGCCGCACACCCATGGCAACGTCCCGCTTCCCTACCTGGACGCTGCGCCTGCGCGGTCCAGTGCACGGAGCGGCCGAGGCGGCCGAGGCGGACGACACGCTGGCGGCGCTGCAGCGCGCCTGCAGCGCCACGCTCACGGTCGTTGTGCGCGCCGCGGCGGCCGTTGCGCCGGCTGTTGTAGGGCCGCGGGCAGCGGGGGCGGCTGCTGCAGAGCCGGCGCTTGCCACGCCTAGCCGCAACGCTGACGCGACGCCCGTACGCGTCATCACAACGGCGGCCACAGCGTCTGCAGCCGCAGTCCACGCAGGTGAAGCGGACCTCGTGCCTGTGGCCGGCGTCAAGCGTGCGCGAGAGTCCCCCTCCCTTGCACACCGCTCGGTGAAGGCGGCTCTGGCGGCGCTGCGCACGCCGAACCGCAAGGCGGAGCCGGGCACGTGGCTGCAGCACGCTTCCCTCGCTGAGGGCGCGCACGTCACGCTGCGCTTCCTGCGTGCCGCATTCAAGCACGAGGTGGCGGCGTGGCTGGGCGAGTGGCGCCTGCAGGATGAGCCCGGCACACTGCAGCCCGTGCCCGCCTCTTATGCTGGGGAGGTGGCGGGCTGGCAGTGCGGGTGGCCCAACAATGCATCGCTGGAAGCCGCGGTTGTACCGCCGGCCAAGACCAGCAGGCGTGCTGCCAGGCCCGAGCGGGCGGCAAGCGGAGCCGAGCACGGTGATGACGGCAGCGCGGGCGAGGACGACAGCAGTGACGGCGGGGAAGAGACGGCCGCCGACGCAGCCACGGCGGCTCGCCTTGCCGCCCTGCACCTGCCCGCGTCCCTGCACGTCCTGAATGACGCGCAGGTGCGCGTGCTGGCCTCGGAGGTGGAAGAGAGCAAGGAAGCGGCGCTGCTGTGCGCCTTCTTGCGCCTTCGGTGCGCACGCCGCCGCAAGCACGGGGCGCCCCGCGTGCTGCGCATCGTCGAGACGGCGCACGCCCTCCTGCGTGACGCGCGGGCGCGCGGCGAACTGTGGAGCGGGCAGGCACTTGCGTGGCTTGCCGCCGTCATGCGCACGCACAAGGACAAGGACGTCTTGAAGGCCGCGTACGGCCTCTTTGTCGACTGCGCGCGGCTGCCCGATGCGCACGCAGCCATCCGGCTGGATTGGCGCCTTGCCGACGCCATGCCAGCGCTGCTGGAGCACACAAGCCTGCCGCTCGTGCAGCGTGCGCAGCTGCTGTGGGCGCTCGTTCAACTCTCCCAACACGAAGTGAACCGCGTCGAGCTGCGCACGCGGGCGGACGCGACGGCCGTGGCTCTGGTGCGCACGGTGAATGCCGCCGTGTACGCACGGGAGGATGACGGCGGCAGCACCACGGCAGCCATTGTGCAGTATCGCGCGGCCGCAGCACTGGCGTGGCTCTGCCAGGACGCGGTGTGCCGTTCCGCCGTTGCCCGTGCTGGCGCGGTCGGCGTGCTGCTGCCGCTGCTGCGCGCCGACCGCGCGCACAGCCACGCGTGGTGGGGCCCGCAGCTGCACGCGCCTGCGTTGCACGCGCTGGCCGCGCTGGCGGCTGATGCGGCGGCGTGGCCGGACGACACGGTGGGGAGGGCGGTCGCACTGGCTACAGACGTGCTGCGGCACCCATTCTCGACGGCAGGCGGCGTGACGCTGGCGTCGCCCGTCGTCATTGCCGCCGTGCAGCTGCTGTCGGCGCTGCTCGCCAGTCATGACGTGCGCGATGCCAACATTGTCGCCGCTGTGGGGGCCCTCATTGACCTTGCGGACGGCCTTTGCCAGCCAGGCGTGCACCTGCCGTGGCCTCCCGCAGAGGAGGCGCCGCAGTACGGGCCTCCTGCTTCACCGTGCTGGGCCAGCGCATGGTACACGCGAGACCACGAGTACGCGGGCGCGTCTGCAGAGGCGGCGCGCATGCGAGCGCAGCGCGACCCCGCCACGGCTGCGAGCTGCGCCATGGCGGAAGCCGCGTGCGCGGCCCTCGTGCGGCTGGAGGCACCGCTGCCAGCAGTCACGCTCGTGCGCGTCTTGCAGCGGTTTGGCGGGCACGTGGGCGTCGTGGTGCACGCGGGGGCGCTGGTGAGCCTGGCTGCAGAGCTGGGGGTACATGACCTGGCGCTGATGATGGAGCGCTTGTACAAGGTGCTGGTGGCGCAGCGCCCCGCGCCCCGCAACCCGTTTGCGGACGAGGACCACGTGGAGCGCGTGCAGTCCGCCATCTCGAGCGCCGTGGCAGCCTTGGCGCGAGTGTGACGCATGTGTGTTTCACAGCGCACCCGAGCGTGGGGGGGGGGGGAAGGGGTCACTTGGGCACGGGTTGAAGTGGGGCGAACTCGTTTTCACTTTTCACAATGTTTTCTGGAAATGCCAAAATGGTAAATGTGAAAACTGGGTGGGTAGTCCCGCCAGGTGGTGGATGGTGGGCGGTCCGCCGGCCCGGGCCGCACCACACATGCCTGCCACCGCTCCTCCCAAGTTGGCGACAGGCAGCGCCGCTGCGGCAGACTCAACACATGGTAGCGCTGGCCCTGGCCCCTGGGCGGCCTGGGCCACGGGCCTCTTGGAGCAAGTCTGTGCCTTTGGGATCCTGGTCCAGCTGTCCGACATGGCCGCCTGGCCGCGGCCCTGGCAGCCTGCGAGGTGAAAGCGTGGCGTCCCACCGCGTGCAGCACAAGGCACGCCGCTAGCATTTGTCCCAGGCAGGCTACACGCCTGTGCCATGCTTTGGCCAGGTGCCCGGCATGCTGCGTGGGGGGCTCTGTCGGGTCGAGTCGTATGAGCCGCCCGAGTCGCGGCCGCCGGCTGCATGACAACACGAACTCGTTTTCACTTTTCACAAACCGCGTTTTCTGAAAATGTGAAAACCCGAAAATGTGAAAACGACCATCGTGGTGATTCAAGCCAGGTCGTGGACGGTGGGCGGCCCGGGCCGCACCACACCACAGTGCCACCACGCGTGCCTGCCACCGCTCCTTGGCGACTCGGACAAGCTGCGGCAGGCTCAACACATGGCAGCGCTGGCCCTGGGCGACCTGGAGCGGCGTGGAGCCTCGGCCACGGGCCTCTCGCAGGAAGCCCAGCTGTCCGACAGCCTGGCCTCAGGCTGGCCTGGCCGCGAGGTGTGCCTCAGGTGAGGAGTGGCGTCCAACCGCGCGCGCAACACAAAGGCTGTGGCAAAGCACGCCGCCGGCATTTATTTCAGGCAGGCTACACGCCTGTGCCATGCTTGGCCAGGTGCCCGGCATGCTGAGTGGGGAGGGCTCTGTCGGATTGAGCCGTTCCGAGACTCCGAGTCGCAGCCGCCAGTTGCATGACAGCGCGAAGCTGCGCGAACTCGTTTTCACTTTTCACAAACCACGACTTCTGAAAATGTGAAACCCGAAAATGTGAAAACGAGTACCCTTGGGCTGTCCCACGGTGGCACGACAGCCGAGTCGACCCACCCTTGCATGGGGCAAGGGGCAAGTTCATGCCAGGTTGGCAACGGCGTCACACCGAGTCACAACGCGTGCCCTCACCGCACGCACCCGGCGGCCGCTTCCACAACAAAAGTGCGCCGGCCCACCTCGTGTGTGCGTATTCACGTACAAACAACCATGGCGGCCACACCGCGCTCAAGCCGGCGCTCGGACGGCGCGCTGAGCTGGCAGTCCGCGTCAAGCTCTGCTTCCAACACCTCCACGTCAAGCAGCGCCGTCAGCCTGCGCCTTGACGGCGAGGCGAGCAGCGTCGCCAGCCTCTGCTTTGACGACAGCCCACGCCGCTCGCCCGCGCCACGCTCCCCCACCTTTGCCAGCCTCTCTCGCATGCGCTTCACGCGCGCCAGCGTGCAGCACATGGTGCAGTACTTGGCCGCGGGCACGACGCCGCCCGACTGGAGCCGCGCGCGCGCATGGCGGTTCAGGCAGCAGATGGGCGCATTCACGTGGCGCGTGGGCGGCGAGGCGGGCACCGACGCCGCCGCAACGACGGGCAGCACAGAGGCGGGCACCAACACGGCCGACGCAACAACGAGCGTTGCCGCAGCTGAGCTTGGCCCGGCGCATGCCCTGGAGGTGCAGGTGCCCGACCCGTCTGCCGACGGCCGCGCCTCGCCCCACCCTGCCGCCGTGTGGCTGCGCGTGGTGGCGGAGGAGGACGTGGACGACGTGCTGCACGCGCTATACATTGACCCCGCGCAAGGTGCACTGCGTGGTGCCAAGGCGCTGTACGAGCGCGCCCTCACCCGCTACGCCGGCATCACGATGCGCGCCGTGCACGCCTTCTTGCGGCGACAAGAGACGCGCCAAGCCGTGCTGCCAAAGCAGGGCTACCTCGTGGTACAACCAGCCGACGTGAGCGACGTGGGCCACTGGCAGGCGGACCTGACAGACGTGGCGCTCTTTACCAACTCTGATGCCAAGCACATGCTCGTGTGCGTCGACGCGTTCAGCAAGTACGCGTGGGCCGTCCCGTTGGACAGCAAGCACACCGCCCGCATCACGGCGGAGCTGGAAGCCCTGTGGTTGCAAGAGGGTCCCCCCGCTACGCTGCGCACCGACGGCGGCTCGGACATGAACAATGCCGACATGGCGGCGCTCTGTCTTCGCTATGGCGTGGCGCGCAAGGTGTGCGCGCCCTACAACAGCCAGTGCAACGGCGGCGTGGAGCGGCTGCACCGCACGCTGAAAGAAACAATGGCCAAACACACGCACGAGTGGCTCTCTAGCAGCGGCAGCGTGGACTGGGTGCGCCTGCTGCCCCTCATCCTGTACAGCTACAACACGAGCGTGCACCGCACGACGGGCTTTACGCCGTTCCTGCTACAGCGCGGCAGGGCACCGCGGCCGCTGGGCGCCATGCAGCTGGTCGACAGGGCGGGCGCGGCGCTTGCGGGGCCGCCGCTGTTTGACGCCGCGACGTGCGCCGTGGCGGCGCCTGAGCCTGCACCTGCTGCGCTAGGGCCAGCAACTGCAGCCGCAGCTGCACCTGCACCAACAGTAGAGCCCGAGTACACCATCTCCCGCGTACTGGCAACGCGCGTGGACCCGACACGCAAGCAGAAGCGGTACTGGGTGCGCTGGGCAGGCTACAGCGCCGCGGCAGACAGCTGGGTCACGGCCGCCATGGCAGGCTCGTCAGAGCGCGGGCTGGACCTCTGGATCCGCCGTACGCACCGCGCGTACCCGCCCGCTGCCCTGGAGGGGCCATTTGTCACGCCGCCAGACCGTGTGCACCAAGACGTGCCCGTCACGGCAGCTGATCGCGCGGCACTCGCCGCTGCGCGCGCTGCTGCCAAGCCCTAGTTAGTTGCAAGTGACTCACCACGCATGCTCTGGCCCGTCACGCGCGTGCTGGCAGTATAATGAGCGGCCTCACCACATGAATACACTACCACACGCGCTCTCGCGGTTACCATGTGCGCGGCAGCACGTGCGGCCGGGCGCGCCCCATGGTGGCCCGCGTGCCATCGTCGACGCGCAGCAGGTAGCGGCGCTCCACGCCAGCCATCTCTGCCGGCAGCTGCGCCAAGCAGCCATTGATGAGCGACGGCAGCGGGTCGGTGCCATCGTCGTACGCCACGTCGTACCGCACGCGGCCCAGCCTCCCATCTGTGTGCGCCCGCTGCACTCGAAACACACTGGTGGAAAACAGCGGCAGCGGGTCGCCCACCAGCTGCGACTTGAGCAGCCGGCGCACGTGCGGCAGGACCAATAGCGATACGCGCACGTTGTCTCCTGGCCGCAACGTCGCCGGCTGCACCGCCGCGTCGAGGCGGCGCCACGCTAACTCACGCATCTTGTCGCCGGCAGCCGCTATGCGTGCCGCCGCGACGCGCCTCGCGTCCTCAACCTGCGCCGCTCGGCGCGCAACAGCGGCTGCGTAGTAACTGTCCATGATGGGACTCTGTTTTGGTATGACCAAACTAATTAAAGTGTGTGTCGTAGCAAGTTCAACTGCGTGCCTACAACTTTTACTACATGCGGCGGGCGCGCTTCCTGCCGTCGCGCCGCAGCACGTCCGTCACGGCGCGCGCCAGCCCATGCTCGGCGTGCCGCAGCCGCAGGTGGCCGGCATCGTACCCCGCGGCGTACAGGGCGGGGATGGCGGCGGCCACGTGTCCAGGGCCCAACTCTGTCGGCAAGTGCTGGTTTCGCCAACACAGCGGGCAGCTTGGCCGCGGCTGGTACAGCCTGTCGCGCCGCGGTACGTGAGCAAGGGTGTCGGGTACGCGAAAGCGCTCGGCAAGCGTTTCTGGGCTCTCACACGCGTGGTGCACAGGCAGCAGCGCTGACGCGTCGACATGCGGCACCACGACTTCCAGCGCGCGCGACAGGGGTAGCGGGCGCAGCACGCCAGCGTCGCGCTGGCTGGCCCACAGCGCGTGGCGCCCTGCCAGCACGTCGCCCACCGTCAAGCCGTGCAGCAGCAGGGCGTGCGGCGCCTTGGTCACTGCGCCCCGCTCGGCGGCGGGCAGCGGCTCTGACGCGCTTGGGTGCGGTGGTGCCGCAGAAAAAGCCAGCCCTCCCGCGCCGTCAATGACGCGCGCGCACTCGAGCAGCGCGTCCGCTGCGGCCGCGACGTGGAGCACGTCCTCGGCGCCGCACACGGCCCTGCAGACGGCCTGTTTGACGCGTGCCACCCGCTGCGGCCGCTTCAACTTGCAGGCAGCATGGATGGCGCTGGCAGACTCTGCCCACGAAGCAGCTGCAAAGGACGCCTCGTCTTGCAGCCACACGTGCAGGCGATGCAGCGCGGCCAGCCCAGCGCCCCGAGGGAGGAGGGTCACGACGATTGCCGACACGGTGTGCGCCATCGTGACTCGCTTTTTGCTTCCAGGGCGCCTGGGTATTCGGGGCGCGCATCCAGCTACATGCCGTCGGAACGCGTGCACTTGCGTTTGCAGGCCGGCGCCTCTGCCATGGGTGCGCACAGGAATGTGTGGCGGAACCAGTCTGCCAGCGCGCCCGCCAGCTGCTCCTTGACCGCGGCGCTATGCAGGGCCGACGTGTCCCACCCAGCAGCCAGCGCGGCACGGAGCAACGCGGGCACGTCAATGCATATGTCGGCAGTTACAGCGGCGCTGAACGCCTGGCATGCGGCGCACGCCGCGTCGGGCGGGCACAGTGCCCAATCAGGGTGCGGCGGCGCCGTGCAAGGTGCGTGCCGAAGCACGTCGCGGGGCGTTACAAACTGGGCGAGCACGCTCATTGCGCGGCTCCGCGGCAGCCAGCGCAAGCGTGGCGGCTTACTGGGTACCACGGCTGCTACGGCCGCAGGTGAGCGCAGCTCCGCCTCGTGCCAGCCCTCCAGGCGAACGGCAGCGTCTGGCGGCGCGCCCTGCAGCAGCTGGGCGGCGCGCCGCACATCGTCGCTGCCGTCGCTCACACACACGCTGTCAACCGTCACGCCTGCAAGCGCGCTCCGCAGGCTGGCACGCAAATTGTCGGCGCGCTTGGGCGTGGCCACCACCGCGGTCGCGCTGCACGACGCCACGCCCTCGCGCGTGCTGGCAACGACGAGGTAGCGCGCCGGCGCCAGCACCGTTAGCAGCCACGCCTGCACCGCGGCAGCCAAGGCGGGAGCAGCGCCCGCACCAGACACGGACAGCGCGACAAGCCGCCCCGTCTTGTGGCTCTGACTCGGCATTTGTCGTTGGGCAGGAACAAGGTTTTTGTTCCTGGTGGGCGCCTGGCAGGCGCCTCGGAGGAGCAAGGCGGAACGCACGGGGCTGCCCACTGCAGCTTCCTAGATGCACATGCAGTTGGCACACTGAAGCAACGTTTGGCAACAGCTAACAGCCGCAGCTGCTGGATCGACCTACTGCCTTGTGGCTCGCACGGTCGGCAGCTCAAGCACGCCGCGCCGCTGCACGCGGCCAAACGCTCAGGGCCATGTGGCACGCCGGCGCCACTTGTAGCGCACCAGTGACTGCAGTGGCGTCCACCCAAAGTGCGCGTCAACGTGTTGCGGCACGAGGCACCACACGTGTGGTGTGTGGAGCGGCGACGCGTTGATGCTGCGCAGACGCAGGGGCGCGACGTCTACGACGGCGGCCTCGTGCCCAAGCTGCCTGGCGAGGCAGCCACGGGCTACACCATCGCGCTCGCTGTCAAGCATCGTCCTGCCGCCGCCCGAGGACGACGACGCCGCTTTTGGGGCGACGCCCCGTGTGCTTCCTGCGGCTGCAGCCGCTGAACCGCGTCGAACTCATGCCGAACCATGGCGCTGCCGTCGGGCACGCCACGCTGGCAGAGAACACAGCTGCTCTGGTCAACCTGAGCGACGGCTCGAGCGCCGCGCTCGCCACGCGCAGTCTAGGTCGCAGCTCCCACCTGCTTCCGCCCAAGGCGTAACAAAGGCGCGCCCTTCCAACCTGCAAGGCGTAACGAAGAGGGCCTCACCTCGCCAAGGTCATGTCGACTGGATCAAACAATGCCGCCGCCAAGAGTCGCCATGTTGCACGGCTTTCGCCGCCGCGATTTCTGGCCGCAACAACAAGTCCCGACCCTCACACGTGCCAGGACCAACGTTGGCTAGTCGCGACAATGTTGCATTCAAATTTGCCAGCCATGTGTGGCCGTGACTTGTCAGACATGTCGACAGGGGTCGGGTCAGTCGGGGCCACAATCGGCGCTCCCCCCAACACCGACACTCCCACACAGGGGTGCCCGGCCGGCGGACCGTCTTTATAATATCTTGAGCCGCGGGGGTGGGCGCCTTCCGCCTGGGCCCCTGCCCTGTTTTGGCCGCCGGCGGGCGCCTGCCGGGCGCCTGCGCCAGACCACCGACGGCCAGGGGGCCATGTACTCGCAAAACGCGCCCGCCAGCCCGTGCCAGTGCGGCCGGCACGAAACAGCCGTACGGCCGATGCCTTGGAGCGGACGCGCGCTCGGTTGCAACGCAATGGACGCGCTCGGTGCATGGTATGGGCTTGCTACCCGCCACGAGGGGCAGTGCACGCTGTGGGTCCGGCAATACATGCATGTAACGCTGTCGTTGAGCTGGCGCTGCCGCTGCCCGCCGCGTCCGAGCTGCAGCCTGCGGGGGCGGACGACTCGCAGGCGGCACTGCCGCGCGCCTGCAGCGCCACGCTCGTTGCGCGCACCGCGGCTGCTGTTGCGCCGGCCCTGCGCGACCACGCCGCCTTCAAGGCGGCACTTCGCACGCCGAGCCGCAAGGCAGAGGCCGACACGCGGGCGCAGCACGTCGCCGTGGACGCGGGCGCCCTGCGCCGCGTTCAAGCACGAGGTGGTGGCGTGGCTGCACGCGCAGGGCGTGCACGATGCATCCGACCCGTGCTTGGCAAGGGCAAGGGGGCGGCGCGTGGCCAGACAATGCCGCGCTGGAGGCCACCGTTGCGGCCGAGCTGGCGCGGCCTGCCGCGGGTGATGCTGGTACTGGATGCAGCAACAGGCAAGGACGTGGCACCAACAATTGGTGGCAGCGGCGTGCGCGCTGGCCTGACAGCTTGCCGCTTGAGCAGAATAGGGCCCTACATACTTGTATTGAAGTATAATAAGCTAGGAGTGTGGACCATCCATGCCCACCGCCCTCCCTTTGTCGCCAGAGCCCTTCACCACCCCCAAACGGCGCCATTCCACGCGGGATGTACATCCGCAAACAGTGCTGGCGCCGGGCTTCCTGCTGCCGCCACGGCGCAGGCGTGAAGCGTGGCTGCCCACTCCACGATGGCACAAACCAAAGCGAGGTCCCTGCCGCCGTAGTGATCGGGGAGCAGCTCTATCACACGGCCCGGCGGGAACAAAGGGCTGCCACCATCACGCGGCATCTCTACAGCAGCAGCAGCAGCAGCAGCAGCAGCAGGGGCGGCGGCGGGACGCGCGGGCGGATCACGGCGGACAAACACGTAACGGGACCAGAACCCAGACGAAAAGACGCGGGGGTGTGCTGCATCATTGCCGAGGCGGATGAGCCGGCGAATGGTATCGTCGGCTCTGTCAGCGGCCGCAGCCGGCGTCAGTACCACTGGCGCGTATACCGTTTGCACCTTGCGCGTGAGGCCGGCATCAAGCCAACTCAACATGTCGCGCTGCAGCACTACAGGACCGCCTGCCGCTGCAAGATGGGACACTGCGCAGGGCAGCGTGTCCTCCCGCGGCCTCGTTGCCATCCTTGCACATGCTCGGTTTATAACCGCCTTGATGCCCTCCTTGATCACTTGGCGCACCAGCAGGTCCAGGAGAGGCTTCGGGACAGCGAGGCCGCGCGGCGCCCTGTGCACGCCATCATACGCCTCGCGTGGGGTCGCAGCTAGAGCTATGCGCGCGGTGTTTACGGCGCAGGTGAGTGCTGGGGCGTGGACGTTTGCGGCCGCGGCACCCGCCGGAGCCGCAGCAATGTGGGCAATAACACCTTGCAAGTGCGCCGGCCCGTTGGCCGCAACGTTCCCAAAAATGGGATCCATGTTTGCAAGCCACCACGCACGCGCGCACCACTACTGTGTCAATATTGCAAAAATAGTCGCGCTGGGCCGCAGCTGCTGCTGTGGCGACAGTGGCCGCCAGTAAGTTAGGCTGCAGCTCAGCTGAGCTCAGCTTAAGCTAAGCGTTGAGCATTTTCCCACGCAGCAGGAACGTCTGGGGAAACGTCGGGGAAGGGTTGATGGGCAAACAACAACTGCAACCGCACAGCAACTAGCGGTGGCACATGCAAAATAGCGTGCAAGCACCTACCGCTAGTTTATGCTGCCAGACATACGCGTAGTGTTGTACTGTCTCACCGTGCGGCACACTCAATACAGCAGCGTTTGCCTTCTGTAACGCCATGGCCGCCGTGGGGCTGCCAATGGGTGACCCCTTCGGCACGATGCACTTGACGCCGCCGATGCGCACGAGCGAGGCCGCAGCAGTGCTGGTCTCGCCCGTCAGGCAGACGGCTGCCGCATGCGGGGGCGACGACAGGAGCCGTGTGGCAACCGCCGAGTGCTCGGCGCCGCGTCGTGGGTCGTTGCTGGACTCGCTGCGGCTGCGGCGAGAGGACGTGCCGCTGGAAGGCCCATCCGAGGAGTGGTTCATGGCAGTTGCGCCAGCCGTGGCAGCCTTGGAACGCGTCGTGGTGCTCCACTTCCCTGACGTGGCGGAGTGGCGTCTCCCTCCCAGATGCGAGGTGGTTGTGATGGCGCTGAGGCAGCTCGGGCGTGATGACGCAGCATCCAAGCTCCAAACCGCGTTTGACGACATGTGCGCCAGCGAGGACGGGTGCGCCGTCGCTGACGTGTGTGGCGCAACCCTGGGTGGGGGGCTGTCCCTGGGCGATGAGTACATGGAGGAGCTGGCTGCGGGCGCCGGCCTGGAGGACAAGCTGCGCGAGCTGTATGACGGCAAGCCGTTCCTGCCGACGCTGCTCGCAGCGGCCGCCTTCTACCGCGCGCAGGCCACACGCAGCGAGGGCGCGGGCGGTGCGGGCGGCAAGTGATGGCAGTGTGTATTGAGTTGCTTCTTGTTGGCGTGAGGGCTGGGTGAACTATGCCCGACTTCAAGTCTAAGACGCGTGCGGTGCGTGGCGCCCACCAACGCCATCGCCGCGCCGCTGCTGCCTGCTGCCGCGGCGACGGCGGCGGCGTGCCGGACCTACAACACCAAACAGCACAGCCGTGCTAGGGAACGCCGTCGGCTCTGCAAGGCAGGTCGAAAGTGCTTGCCCCCCGCGGCCGCGCAACTGGCCGAGCGGCGAGTGCACTGCCTGGCGCGCACGGCGGCGATCGCGGTGTACGGCGCAGCTCGGGAGCAGCACCGCGCGTCGGCCGTCTGCGCACATGCATACTAGTGCCCTATGATGCACTGCCAGTGCGTCATCGCCGGCCAGTGGCCGGACCCAAGCCCCCAGGTGGTCCTGAGGTGGACGAGCGGCACAGTTGGCTGGGGACCCTCGTTTTCAGTTTTCACATTCGTTTTCTGAAACTGTGTTTTGGAAATGTGAAAACGAAGGGTCACGGGCAGGCCAGTTCAGGGAGCCGCGGCTGTGTGCGTGTGTGTGTGTTGCTGACCGACATTGCGGTCCGCCAAGCTTGCACACCCACGCCCGGGCCGCGCATGTCCCCACCGATGCCGCACGGCCGTGCCGTAGCGACCGAGCGCGAGCGCGTGGGCTTGGCATGGCGGGCGGACGACACGCCGTTCCGCAACGACGGCTGCAACTTGGGCAGGATGAGTGCAATCACGGCTAGCACTGCAAGCCAGGTGCCGCCGCCAACCAGGAGGAGCAGCGCGGGCTGCCCAGCCATGCAGCTGATCAGAGCGCGTTCACCAAGAGCCCAGAGATGCACGCACCCGACGGCACAAGCGGGCGACGCACGACACGCTGCTCCCGCTGCCGCAGCAAGGCGGCTGCGAGTCCGACACGCTCGCCAGCGCGTCGCCTCTGCATGTGCTGCCCAGGCACCAGGCACACGCTTGCCGTCTGTGCCACGCCCCAGGTACTAAGCACAGCGTACGGCGTTGCCAGTATCGCGTCCAGCACCGTGTTTGCGCGCCGCGCCGGCCGCTGTAGCACACGGAGCCGTGCTTGAATGCTTCCTCAGCAGGGGTATAACGGCCTTTCCCGCGCCGTGGCCGTGGGCCCGTGAACGAGAGCGTGGGCAACCGTCGGGGAAAATTTCGGAGTCAAGCTGCCCACGCAGTCGAGAACCGCGCCCCCGCAATTGTTGCAGCACACGCCCCGCGCAGTACATACGGCCTCGAGTACCACCAAGGCGATATGGCGCTCCCAACGTGAGTGAGCGCGCAGCGCACGCAGCGAACCGCATGCTCCAACAGCACCAACAGCGCCACGCAAGCCGCCCCCTCTCACCCGCCCGCATGTGCAGAGCCTTGCTCGCCGGCCTTGCCCTCGCCCTCGGCCTCGGCCTTGTCTGCGTCGATGCTGCAGCCAAGGCCGTGCCAGGGCAAGGCAGGTTCACGCTGGCGCCGCGGTCCAACACGAGCAGCGAGCCGTCGCTGGGCTGCGGCGTCACCGTGAACTGGCCGGGCTCCCAGTTCGCCGACAGCCAGTGGACGTACGCGCCGTACGACTGCTCCGAGTACTGGACGTACACGTACACCGTCAACGTCACGGCGCGCCCGTCGCGGTTCTATTGGAATGAGGTCGCGCAGGGCTTCCAGGTGTCGTCCGTCACGATCTCCAACACGGGCTGGCTGGCTGGCTTTGATTACAACGTGACGGCATACTGGCCCATTGTGAACGACGCGTGGCTGAGCTGCAGCGGCATGCTAAAGGTGGGCGACCCATCGGTGACGTGCCAGCTGCCGACGGTGCCCGGCATCTTGGAAGAGGCGTTGGGCTACTACACAGCATCCGTGGAGATTCACAACCGCAACTGGGTGTCAAGCGCCGAGGGCAGCATTGCCGTGACGCAGCTGTGTACCGACGGCACGCCCGCGGGCGCCGACCTCTGTTCCAACGGCACGTTCTACGGCTTCCTCGCCACGCAGTCGTCGCCGCCGCTGCTGGGCTACGTCACGGGCGGCTGCGTGTCGGGCATGGCCCCTGGCGCCAACTGCGGCGCTGCCTCCTTCTGCTGCCCCGACGGCGCGTGGCCAGCAAACACCACGTCATGCGGCAGCGGCGACGGCACGACCGACTCGCCGTGCTACGACTGCACGGGTGGTTGCTAAGCTGCAGCTCGCGTGTGCGCGGCGTGCCAGCAAGTAGGGTGCAAGGCCCCGCACTACCCGCGGCTTGCGGCGGGTGCTGGACAGCTGCTGCGAGTGTGCCAAACTCAGAACACAGAGCATAGCGCGCTGGACATCCCCACGCCGCCAACAGCCGCGTAGCCATGGCGGGCGTGGCGTGCACTGTGCATGTGCGTGCGCAACGATTGAAAGGAGGCGGGGCCGCACAGCAGTGAGGCGGCAGGGGTGCATGTGCGAGGGGGAGCCAAACTATCATAATTTTTACATGTCAAGCAGCCAAAGCGACAATGCGCGCACTGCCCTGCAGTGCCCTCTGCAAGTAGCGGCACGCAACACGCGGCATGCCACCGCCTGCGCCTCATTTGCACGTCGCCACGGCTGCAGCTGCCGTGCCAACATGTCGTCGCTATCGGCAATCGTTGCTGTTCGCGCCGTTGGACTTGAAGGCTGCAGCTTGCGGCTCGGCGAGCGGTTACAGTTTACGCAGGGGGAGGGGCCTCCAACGCAGCAAAGGCAGTGAGCACCGCGCACGGGGGAGGCTGCCTCGGCACAACTTACGCAGGCGCGTAGGCGCGCCCACACGATGCGCAGAATGCACCGCCTGCCGTCTTGGCACCACACGCGGCGCAGTAGCGCGGTGCGATAGCGGCGGGATCCTCCACGGCTGCGGCTGCAGGTCGAGCTGGTACTGCCGCACGGCCCGCACCTGGCGCAGCTGGTGCAGCCAACGCCGCAGGCGGCGCAGCCAATGCCACAGCGGCTGGCGCGCCTGCAGTGGCGAGCAGCGGCATGTAGCCGAGCTGCAGTGCGCGCGTCGGTCGCGACTTGGCACAGCAACAGTCCGGGCAGCAGCACCGCCAAGCGGTGAGGGCGAGGACGGCGAGGACGGCGGCGACACCCGCGCCAATGGCGTAGTACGCTGCACACGCGGTGGCAAGCAAGTGGTGGCGTGGGTGCTCGGAGCTGGTGCTCGGAGCTGGTGCTCGGGGCTGGTGCTCGGAGCTGGAGTAGCCCGCGGCACTTTGCGATGGGAGGCGCGCCATTGGCAGCATGTCGACGCCGCCTTGGCCGAGGCAGCAGTGGGCGTGCAAGGCGGCGACTACCAGCTACTGCCGCGGTACCTCGGCGCACGTAGTGGCCCGTGGCGGCGCTCCCTGGCGGCTTCTGGTGCGCGGCACCTGCTCTTGACGGCTCCCCATCGGCAGGAGCGGCCCGTGGCAGCGCTCTCTGGCGGCTTCTGGTGGCAGCACCTGCCCGGCGGCGCCCCGATCGGCGTCCCCTGGTGCCATGAGCGTGGGAGCACTCCTAGCCGGCGCATTGTCGGCGGATGGTTTGTTGCGCACGCACCGTACGTGGGAATGCCCGCTGGGTCGCAAGCGTTTGGCATGCAGCTGGCGTGAATGCCGCTGCAGCCGTTCTGGCACCAGCAGTACTCGAACAAGTTGCAGTAGCTTTCCGAGCAGACGTACTGCGCGCCACCACACGCGTCAGCACGGTACTGCTGGGCCGCGGCAGCCGCTGCACGTTGGGGCGGGGGGAGCGAGCGGGGAGTGCAGGAGTGCGGTAGTGTCGATGACGGGCGACGCGGCTCTACGCACGTAGTAGCAGCAGGGGCGACAGCAGGGGCTGCAATTCGGCTGACATCTTGCGCAGTTGCCTGGCGTGCGGGTTATGCCTGTTTTGCACCTGCACCTGGCCTGGCCTGGCCTGGCCCACCCCACTGTCTTGCCGTCCTCCTGCCTTGCTTTGCTGCGATAAATTTCCATGCCGGGTGCTGCGGCGGCGGCGGCGCTACGAAACACCATACGAGCGCGCGGGCAATTATCGCGGCTGCAGCACTCGCGCGCGCGCACACACGACACCATGCGACCTGCTGCTGTCGTGCTGGCGGCGCTGGCGCCACTGGTTGCTGCCGACCTGTGCACCGAGGGCTGCAACATTGACGAGTGCTCCTGCTTCACGCCGTTTTTCTCGTGCAACCCGAGCGGCGGCACCTGCGTGCCCTTGACGCACGTGTGCGATGGCGAGTGCGACATGGAGACGTGGCTCATTGCCGTCCTGGCGGTCGTGGGCGTGCTGATCGTGGGCGGCTGCGTCGCGTGCTGCTGCGGGCGCGCAATTCGCGAATCCTGCTGCCCGCCGCGGCGGTACAAGGAGCTGGGTCCCGCTGAGGGCCTCTACTATGCCGAGGCACCGTCCGCGGCACGCGCCGAGCTCACCGCGCGCGGCGTGCCCCACGGCACCGTGCCCCCCAGCTCCGTGCCCCACGGCAGCCTCTAGCTTTGTTGCGCGCGGCCGCACGGCGCCTGTTACTGCGAGTGCCACGGTAGCTGCCGCTGCCTGGGGCGCTTGCGCCCTTGGTAGACACAAGTGCTTACAGTGGGCGCGCGTGTCGTTGTGTAGCGAGCTGCGTTCTCCAGTTGCATTCTGCGGTGCCACACGGCGCTTGAAACAAAGCTCACACATTATGGGGGCGCTGGTACGGGCTTGGCTTCCAACGCGAGGGGCACCACGCGCTGCGGGTCGGGCTGCACACGTGCGCAGCAGGTATGAGCGCCAGCTGCGCGCTTGTGGTGCTGCCAGTGCCAGCTGCACAGGCGGGCGAGCTGCACGTGCCGGTGCAAGTTGTAGGAAACGAAGAAGGTGGCCTCTGCGTCAATGCGTTGCCGACCCGCCCACCACAGCGCGTCGCACCTACCTTTTCGACTACCCGTTTTGCGCCGTCGGGCCGGCGGCCAAGGGACGTGTCGGTCGGCCAACATATTTTGCGACGGCCAGTTGCAACTTGGACTGTAGACGGACGACGGCCCGAATCGGACGGTCACGATCCTAGGTGAGACGTGCGAGGGGCAGGTGGGATTGGCTTGCCGTGCGCTTGTCGGGGGCTACAGCCCGACCCGACACGCCACGTGTGCTGCATCGGAACCAAGCTTCAATTGCGAGTGCCCTCTACCACGTTGCGTCCCTCACTGACGCCAGTGTCGGCAGGTAGCACGACAATGTGGTCGTCTCGTCTCACCTGGTCGCGCGTCGCACCTACCTTTTCGACTCTTCTCCAGGTTACCCAGGGCAAAGGGCCAGACCAAGTTGTGATTTTTGTTACATGCTGCCATGCCAGCACCGCGGCCAGCGGCGCCAGCGCGGCTTGGTGGAACGGTGGAACCACTGGAAGTGACTGGAACGCAGGCGCCGTGACTGGCGCTTGAAGCTGCAGGCTGCCAGACTGCGCTTCCACAGGCCGCACAGTCGAGTCGGCACATACCACGCCAGCGGGCAAATGGCAGCACGCAGGATGGGCGACACACTATACACACCACGTCGCACACTCGCACGCAGTTGTTGCGCGCGGCGGGGCCTCGCGCCGTGTGTATTTTGCGATGGCGCACAGACAGCAGCGGCAGCCTGACATGTTCTGACGTTCAAGTCGTACCCCCTCGGGACCACGCATCAGCTGCACACACGCCCCCACGCAAAGGCAAAGGCAAAGGCAAAGGCGAAGGCAAAGGTGGCGAAGGTTCACACCAGGTGCCTGCCCTGCCAATGCCCTTGCAACATCGCAAGCCCCAACAAGGGCCAACGACGCAGCTCACGCATCGGCGGCGAGCTCGTACTTGCGCTTCCGCCCAGCAACGGGGGCTGGCGCCGCGGCGGCGGCGGCGGCGCGCTCCTTCAAACGCTGGTCCACGGTGGCCCACGGGATGCGCGTGGTGATGCACCGCCCTACGATGGAGCCCGACGGGTCGCAGGCGGTGGCGACCTTGGGCACGGCGTGCTTCAGGTAGCTGTTGGCCTCCATGCCCAGCACGATGGCCGCGCCGGCGGGCAGCGTCTCGTTGTACACCTCCACCTCGCCGTCCACAAACACAAAGGGGCGCGGCGCACCCAGCTTCAGCACGCAAAACGTGGAGTCCGCCGCCCAGTCCGCCGTCTTGTCCGAGTGCAGGCCGATGCTGTCCGCGCCCGTCTCGTACTGCGTGACGATCCAGTGGTTGTGCGGCTCGCGGAGCGCCAGCGCGCCTGCCACCGTGTCGCACGCCGCCGCCAATGCCGGCACCGTGGACAGCTCGTATGTGGCGTGCGCCACCTTCCACTGCCACCCCGTGTACCCGTACCGCAGCAGCCCTTCATGCACGTCGCGCTGGAACCACATCTTGTCGCGGCCAATGGGACTCCCGCGGTACTGCAGCGCGGCGTGCTCGCCAGGCAGCCACGCCGGCGCGCTGTCCTTGGTTAGCGCGGCGCCCTTGTCGTGGCGCGGCAGCCCGCGTACCGCCTTCCACAGGGCGTCCACGTCGATGCCGTGCGTGGACGCAAAGTCCAGGAGGATCGCAGAGTCTGCGACGACGCGGCCGTCGGCGCGGCGCAGCTTGAGCGCATCTGGTATCGTGGCGAAGAAGGGGTCGTGCGGAGGGGCAGCCATGGCTGTTGGGGAGCCTGCAACGGGCGGGCGGGGGGCGGCAACGGGCATCTACGCGTGCCCGCAACAAGCGGCGACAACCAGCGCCTGCAAGTTGAACGTACCCTCTACGTCGGCTGTTGCACTCATCGTGGCGAAGAAAAATCATAACTTTGCGGGGTGCAGGAATTGCGTGGTGGGTCCCCCGCCATGGCCAACAGAAAAAATTATAGCCATAATTACGATATGATATTTTAAGTCGACTCTACAACATGATACACCGCCCCCCGTCGTCGGCTCCGCCCCCGCACCCACCGCACACCCATGGCAACGTCCCGCTTCCGTACCTGGACATCAGGGCAGCGAGCGACACACTGGCCACGCTGGCGGCCGTTGCGCACACCGCTTCGCACGCCCAGCCGCAAAGGCACGTGGGCCCCGCGCAGGCGCCGCGTTTAGGCACGAGGTGGTGGCGTGGCGGCATGCGTGGGGTGTACACGGCACACCCGCCACGCTGCGGCCCGTGCGTGGCGTGGCCTGCCATGGGTGCGGACGGCGCTGGTGCCGGCGCGGTTGGTGCTGCCACATGTGATCCGGCACGCGGCGGCGGCAGCAGAGTTTAGCGGTGAGCGACATGGTAGTGGCTGCGACCTGATCTGACAGTCTCGCGTCACGTCGAGTGCATTTCAAATAGTACACCCGAGCGTTGCGGCCGTACGCACCAAGTCCGCCTCAAAGTCGCCCGGCCGCGCGCTGTCAAGCCGCAAGAGCTTGGCCCGGCGGCCGCTGGCAGCCAGCGTTGCCACCAGCTCAGCGTATCTGCCCTCCGAGCCACACACGACCAGGAACGGCACCGAAGGCGGAAGCCGCTCGTGCTCCACGCCGGCCGTGAAGCAGAGGCGCGTGTCGGCCGCCTCCGGCGCGTCGGTGGCTGCCCGCACAATCTCCGCACCCGCGCCGGCCTCCAGCGCGCTGCTGAGCCGTGAAAACACGAGCAAGCGCCACCGACCCGCCGACGATGCGGCGCGAGTCCTCAGCGGTGCCAGCGCTTTGTGTGCATTTTCCCAGTCGTACAAGATGAGGAGATCTGCGCTCGTCGCTCCTGCAGGAGCGGTCGGCGGGGAGCTGGCATGTGCGTGCGCGGCAGCGCCGCCACCGCCGCCACCACCACCGCCACCGCCACGAGGCGCAGCAGCGGCTGCCGCAGCGCCAGCACTGCGCGCATCCGGCCACACGACGTCGCACAGAGAAGGGTGTGAAAACTCGCACGACGGCTTGCTCGAGTACTCGCGCGCACGCTGTCGCAGCGCACTCGCGTAGTCGTTCGAACAGCGCGCCGCATCCGCGATGGCAGTCATGATGTGGCTGTACTGTAAAATGTTGTGGTCGCGCCCAAAGAGTAGCTCCCGCGGGGTGATGTCGTACCGCAGAATCAGCGGGCTTGTGCACTTCTTCATGACGCCATTGATGTACATGTACTCGTGGTGCTTGCCTTTGGCCGCCGGCGGGTAGACGGAGATGGTGCCGACCTCTGTGTCGCGCAACACCAAGAGCGGAGCAAGTGGAGACGGTGACAACGCCAGGAAGCACGCTCGCGCCTCGTCCACGGTCTTGCCGTGCTCCTCCAGGCTGTGCACTCGAATCGTTGTGCCGGCCACACCCACAGGCGCAGCACCAGGCCACGGGGTGAGTCGCACGTGGATAGTTGGCACACCGAAGGAGCCAGGGCGCTCCACAAACTCAAACTTGCCGTGTTGGGACTCGATGCTCACCGTGGCGCGCGCCCGCATGAGCGCGGCCACGGCGTCCTTGAGGCCGACACCAAACTGACCGAGAGAGGATGCGTCGGAGGGGGCCGCGCGGCCAATCACAAAGTGCTGCAGCTGGAGGCCGCTGCCTGCATCGGTAATCACAACGTCCACGCCATCGCTGCGCAGCGTGGGCGGCGCGTCCACGCGAGCAACACGATTCGCATCAAAGGCATTGGCCACAAGCTCACACAGGGCCTGCGTGGGCGTGCATGAGTGTTCTGCAAAGCTGGCCCGAATGTTGAGGTCGCGCCATTCGCCATCGAGTGCTGGCGCAGGAGGGAGGGCGGCAGCGGCAGCAGCGGCAGCGGCAGCGGCAGCGGCAGCGGCAGCGGCAGCGGCGGCAGCGGCGGCGGCGGGAACGGGAACCGAAGCAGCTGCAGCCGCGGGAACGGGAACAGAAGCAGCCGCGAGAGCGGCGGCGGCAGCAGCAGCCATGAATCCAGGATTGCCGGGCAGAAAAAAGGCAAGGGAGTTGAAGGGTTCACGCGCCTACCAAGCAAATGCACGACTGCCAGCGAGGGCGAGTTGCACAAGAGAACAGGGCCAGGGCAGGAGCACTAGGGCCCTAAATTACGAGGCCCTAGACTCCCAGGGCCTAGAGTTTTCCCTAGATCTTCTTCCTTAGGCTGCCGAGTCAGGCAGGAGGCAGGAGGGGAAAATTAGGGCCCTCAGACAGATACGGAGTGCTGCCTAGTGCCCGCCAACACAGCCGCCCGTGCGCCGGCGCTGCTGCGCACAGAAAACCGCAAACGCCGCCATAAATTTGCGCGCGCCTCCGACATAACAGCGGTAGATATGTTGTTGTGTGTCGCGAATTGACGCGAGTAGGTGGGCCGCTGCGCTAGTGATGTTACCACTGCGTCTCTTTTGCGGCCTTGTAGTGGCCACCGTAACCATGGAGGCGGCGGCGGCACTTGAGACAAATTTGGACCTTTGGGCCGCACCTGCCCCCACGTCCGCGTCAGCATATCAATGTGCACCCATCGCCGCAGCCGCTGCTGCTACGCTCACCTGCCCGCCGTCCGCCCACGACGACGCTCCGCTTGCGGATGCCACAGACTTTTCTGAAGCGCTGGAGCGCGCGGCCGCCGAAGCGGCGGCGGCTGCGCCTTCTCCAGGAGACAGCACCTTTGGCGGCAGCACAGGGCTGCCGCCGGTGGGGCACTCGCGCCTGCTGCGCGGCGTGTTTATGACAGAGGATGGCTGGTGGCTCGCATCCGACGGGCAGTACTGGCCCGTTGTAGGTGACGCAGCCCACATGTGCCTGGAGCTGCACGACAGCCTGCTGCACGGCACTGAGGGGGGCCCGGGCGCCGCATCTGGCGACCCCTGCGCCGCGCACGCACCGAGTGGTGATGATTTCAAGCGCTGGGTGGACAGCGCCATCTGTGTTGGCCCACGGAGCGGTGCGTCGTGGAGCGACACCGTTGCTACGTGCGTGCTCCTGGAGCGCTACGCGGGGGCTGGGCACACCCCAGTTCACCCTCGTCTGGTGCACGAAATCATGACGGCCCGCGAGGCCAAGTATGTGCGATGCGGCGTCGCGCTTGCTGGCAGCAAGCGGCGCGTCAACGGGTACCGCTTTGTCAAGCTGGAGGCGCCCGGCGACGATGGCGCCAGAAACGAGTACTGATGATACTACTGATCCGACGCCACATTTCAACGTGTAACTAGTGTGCAATAAAAATGGCATACACATAGCCTCCTTCTTCAGCGGCGCCAGACTGCATGTGCTCGTTCCGGACCTGGCGCCGCCGGCCGCGCGGGTAGTCGCGCACGATCCCCAGCAGTCTGTCCTCCGCGTGCATCATGTTGTCCGTCCGTGCTACCAGCATGAAGCCTGCAAAGCGGCCCGCGTGTTCAGCGCGGCGAGCACGCGGATCCTCCGTGCTGCCCACGTACACGTGGCCGCCGTGCTCAAGAGCGTCCAGCAAGAGCTCGCGCAGCCTGCCTTGCGTAGTGTAGCGGCCGAGTTCCAACGCCATCCTGGCGGGCTGCAGAGGCTGGCTGCTGAGCGCTGAGCGGGACGCGGGTGACTCAGCGGGTCGCTGACGCGTACGGCCGACAGTAGTGCGCAGTGCGACAGCCGTGGCTGCAAGCACAGCCGTGCACGGACGCCAGTGGCGGCAGGTGCTGCACGTGCTGCAGGTGCTGCACGTGCTGCAGGTGTGGATGAGTCTCCGGCGGTTTCGTGACACGCACATCGCACCAACAACAACAACGCCGCGGTACTGCATTGTGCAGAGCGGGCCTGCCGGCAACTGTGCGCGGCGCACCATGGCGCTCGATGACCTGCAGCCAGCGCGCGCGTGGCTGGCGTGGGCGCAGCGGCAGTGTGCGTGGCTGCCCACACCACGCAGCAACGGTGCTCTGTCCGCTACTGGCACAATGACGCCACCTCCGCCACCGCCGCCGCCCCTGCAGGCACACCCGCCGTCGTGGCGCTGACGCCGGCGCTCGGCTTGCCGTGCGCGCCCGCCACCTGCGAGCCCGCGCTAGCGGCCTGCGCGCTCCTGCTGCTGCCGCGGGCGGTGGCTGAAGCCGCCGCCGCCGCCGCCCCTGCCACCCCAGCCACCGCCGATGCACCCGAGCACGCGCGCCAGGCGCGCGCCGTGGCGCTGGCCAACGCGCTGGCGCCGCTGCCCGTGGCGCGCGTGCTCGTCGACGTGCTGGCGCCGCACGTGCCGCCCGCCGCGCACCCGTGGCTGCGCACGCAGGCACACCGCTACTGCCGCGCCACCGTGCCGCGGCCGCCGCCCAACCCCAAGGGCGCGCGCGAGGCGCGGCTCACCGCCCCCGCCATGCTGGCGCTGGCGTGGCACACGATCGAGACCGCCGGCGCGCAGCTGCTGGCAGCGCTAGACGCGGCAGGTGCGCACGCTGGCGCCGGCTGGGACGACTGGGACGGCGTCCGCAGTGGCAGTAGCGGTTGCAGACACCGCAGCCGTAGCAGTAGCAGTAGCGGCGGCAGTAGCAGCCGTAGCTGTAGCAGCAGCAGTAGCATAAGTGGTACCCGCAGTGGTAGCGGCATCCGTGGGAGGAGCGGCACCCGCGGGAGGAGGAGCAGTCTACGTGGCAGCGCCGGCCCCGTACCCGCACACCCAACAGCGCTTGCACCCGTCCCTACTCCTGCCCCTGCGCCTGTCCCTGCCCCTGTCCCTGCTCCTGTCCCTGCTCCTGTCCCTGCGCCTGCGCCTGCGCCTGCACCACCTGGCAAGGACAAACGCCGGCGGCTGCCCACTGAAACGCTGCCCGCTGGGGCGCCGCCGGCGCAGCGCCGTCGCGGCGCGGGCGAGTACAGCGAGCGCGCGCAGCTCGTGCTGGCGCGCGGGCGCACCAACTGCTTTGCGCAGGCGGACGCCGTGCTGTTTAGCTGGGCGCACCTGGGCCACCGTGCCGGCATCCGCGCGCTGACCGTGGCGCTGGCGGCGGGCGACTGCCCGCTCGTCATTCGCGTGCGCTGCGCCGTGCCGCATGGCGCGGACGCTGACGCGGGGCACGCCTTTTGCCTGGTGCACTGCGGCCGGCGCTACCGCGTGGCGCACGCCGCGCTCGACAGCCACGCCATGCACCTGCGCGGCCCGCCGCTGGCGCCCGCCGCCGTGGCGCCGCTGCTGCGCGGCCTGTGCCGGCGCGCGCCCGCCGCCGTCGCCGCCGTGGAGGCGCTCCTGGGCCGCCACCTCATTGACGCCGCCGACGGCGGCGCGGCCGCCATGGCGGTCGACATTGCATTCACGGGCGCCGCCACGCGCGCCGACTTTTGCGCCGCCGACCGCGCGCTCGTTGAACTGTGAGGCGGGCGCTGGGGCGCCAAGGCAAGAGGCAGCACGCCGTGTGTGTGTGTGTGTGTGTGCGTGTGTGTGTGTGTGTGTGTGTGGCAGGGGTGTGTGCGTGTGTTTTGGGTTGGTGCACTCACAAGTCACAGTCAGTCGTCCTTGGTGGAGGGGCGCATGCGCTGCGCCGGCGGCGCGGCAGCCTCGGGCGCCGGCGCACTGTCCTCGTCGTCGCTGAAGCCCGCCTCACGCCTGCAATCCGCCAATGTGCGCTTGACACCCGCCAGTGTGGCCGCGGGCGCCGCTGCGCCGGCCCCAGTCACGGCCCCAGTCACGGCCCCAGTAGCGGCCCCAGTGGCGACCTCGGTCACGACGTCGACCGCAGCGGTGCTGGCCTCGGTTACGGCGTCGGTCACGGCCTCGGCCCCCGCCTCGGTGCTGGCCTCGGCCCCCGCCTCGGTGCTGGCCTCGGCCTCGGTGTTGGCCGCAGTGTCGGTCGCCGGCGTGCCAGCCCCCGCCGCCTCGGTCGCCGCCTCCGCCGCCTCGGTCTCGGCTTTGGTTACGGCCTCGGCTGCCGCCTTGGCCACCTCAGTCACTGCCTCGACTGCCTTGATCGCCGCCATGGTAGCCTCGGCCGCTGGCTCGGCCGCTGGCTCGGTCGGCGCCTTGGCCCCCGCCTCGGTAGCCTTGGCAACTGGCTCGGCCGCCGGCTCGGGCACCGCCGCGGTAGCCTTGGCCGCCGGCTCGGCCGCCGGCTCAGTCGCCGGCAGCGCGCTCGCCAGGAACGCGTGGAGCGCGGGGTGCGCCACGACGCGCCCGCCGCGGTGCACCAGCAGCTGGTGCACAAACTCGTCGGTTGCATCGCCGCCTTCCCACCGCGTGCGGAACGACAGGCGCTCCAGGCCGTCCTCCTCGGACTTGACCGCCGCCTCCACGCCCGTGGGCACCCACTCCACCAGCTCGCCCTCCGCGTCGGGGGCGTCGCTGCGCGTCGCCGTCGGCCGCAGCACGTCCAGCAGGTAGCGCTCCAGCGGGTACTGGAGGCGCGGCACCCACACGCGCTTGCCGCCGCGGCGCGCCATGAACCACTCGCACGCGTCGCACAGCATCTTGGTCGTCACGGCCTCGCCCGCCCACTCGCCCCGCACGGCAATGCCGCCGTCGGGAGACACCTGCACACGGCCATGGCGGTGTGATTGCGCGTGCCAGGCACTGTGCCTGCGGGCCCAGTTGGTAGTAGGGACACGCACCGTCACGGCCGTCACGGCCTCTAGCGTGTTCCTTGGAAATTTCTGCTTCCGCGCCATTTGGGGCAGGAAAAAAGGGGAAGGCGCCAGGCGCGAGGCAGGCTGCAACGCAGTGCCAACGCACACACCTCCAATTATGAATACGGCGCGCCGCACAAAAATTTGCCACGACGAGCCACTCGCTCCAGGCTACTCACGCGGCGCGCCGCCGCCGCCGCCGCCGCCGCCGCCACGTGTGCCCCAATAAAATCAAGTCGGGGAGTTGTTACAGCTTGCTATTTATTGCTGGTCCGCACCCGCGCACCACCAGCTGCCTGGGCTGGGGCCGCCGCTGGGCCGCTCACCACCAGCTGCCAGGGGCGCCACGGGGCCGCACAGAGAGGGCACCATGGCCGTGCAGCCGTGGCGGTGGCGCGCCAGCAGCTGCACCCTAACGGCGGAGAGGGGGCATCCTGTCGGTGGGTGGGCTGCCACCCCGCATGAAGGCGTGGGAGGCCGACTTTACGCCGGCGCCGGGTCCCCGCGGCGCTGGCGGGCACGAGCGCTTCAAGCGCGGCGACCCGACGCTGGGTGGCCTGCTGCGCCGCGCACATTCTGTCGTGCCACTGGACCTCGGCTCTGCGGCGTGCGGCCGCGGGTGCCAAACTGGAGGCGCGCATCATGAAGGCCTGGAGCTAGACAAGACGGCGCGCCAAATTAATGGCCAACTGCGCGGAATAGCAGCAAGCAAGATGGGCATCAAACTATATGTCATGCGCCTAGTGTACTAGTATCGCTGGATTGTGCGGCTGCGCGCGGTGTCGCATGTATTTTTCCGCTGTAATGGAGCCTCTACGTGGTGCAAGTGCAAACGCACACTAACGTTAGCAAGGCGGCAGTGGCGACAACATAAAGCACAGTCGCCGCCGGCAAACCACCACTCAATGTCATTGTCTTAACGCTGCCCTAGTTTCCCCTTCAGAGGTGCCAGCCTGGGGCTTGGCCGCCCGCCTCCGCGCTCCCAGGCTGCAGTCCCCACCAGGGTAGTTGACACATACCTCCTGCTGCCAAACGCGCATCAGCTTGGCACACTGGCAGCATGGGTATCGTATGGGTGCGGTCGAGCAGGGGTAGGCGGAGTGCCGTGGCGATCGGGTGTCAGCCGCCAAAAGCCAGATGAAGGCGACGCTAGCAAGTCGGCAGCGAGCGATGACTGCGAGTCGGGCGCTTCGCTGGTGCAGGATGCCACCTCGCCGCTAAAGACCCGAATGTCGCGCCCAGCCATGCCGCGGGGTAGTACAGGGGCAGCACGTGGGCAAGGGCCTACGCTGGCCGATGCGCGGCGGCTGCTCCCCTCGCCATCCGATGCTTCGACGGTCGACACGGACAGCCCGTCATCATCCTTGGCAAAGCGCTCGGGTCGGCAGCGCTTGACCCCGCTTGTGGGCAGTGCGGCATGTGGCAGAGGCGCGTCCGCCCTTGCAGCAGGGGCGGGGGCAGGAAACGCAGGGTCGGCAATGATAGGAGCTGGGGCAACAAGAGCAGGGGCAGGGCGACAAGAGCAGGAACGCAAGCAAGCAGCAGTGCTCTCCCTGGCCCTCCTCACGACAGGGGCCGTCGCGTCGACAGTCGCGGCTGCTCTGTGTGCTCTCATTGTCATGCCCCTGCCCACCACTGCTCCCCTGCCCACCACGGCCCGCAAGTGGGATGCCAGCACATCCATGGCGGCGGCCGTGCCATCCGCGCGCCGCCGCAGCAGGCGGTGCACAAACTCGTCCGTTTCGTGGCCGCCCTCCCACTGCACGCGGTACGAGAGCCGCTCCTTGCCGCCCTCCTCGGACGTTGCGGGCCACAAGACTGCCACAGGCACCGAGACTACCGCATCGCCGTCCGTGTCAGGGGCGTCAGCGCGGCGGCGCAGCTCCCCACCGCATGCCTCCAACAAGAAGCGCTCCACCGCGTACTGCAGCCGCGGCACCTGCTCACGCTTGCCCGCGTGCATGACGGGAAACCACTCGCAGGCAGCCGACAGCGGCAGCACCGCGTTAAAGGTGATGCCACGCCTCACCCGCCAGCTCCCGCGAACCCGCACGTCACCACGCTGGTTGACCTGCGCGTGGTGCCGCCGTGGTGGTGGGAGGAACTGGGATGGGGTTCTCCCATGGGCCTCCCCGCCCCCGCCGGGCTTAACCCCAACGCACCGTCACCTGCTCCGCAACAATGAGCGTGTGCGGCCCACCATCGCGGCGCCGCCCGGGCCGCCGTCGCACAGCGGCTGGGCGGGTGCCGCTGCACCTTGCCTGAGGTCTCATCTTACAGGGGACCCAGGGATTGCTACCTCGGACTGCACTCGCCGTGTTGCAGGGGCCGCGGGGTCCACGGCGCAGCGCAAACGGCAAGCAGTAGAGCTCCACGCGCCGCAGCGTGCAGGTATTGCGCCTCCTGTGCGTCGAGTCGCCTTTGACAAATGCCTGTAGTTACCGAGCTGCTTGCCACCAAGGATACGGTTGCGCGGGCTTCTCGACACCTTTCGACTGGTGAGGAGCCGCACCCTCGTGTTTGCTGCTGGCGGCAGTTTGCGTGCGACACTCGGTGCTAGCCTCTCACACGGCTCGCTGGCTCCATTCCCTGCGCCGCACCGCCCGCGCGCAACACGCAACATGAAGAGGCGCGGGACAGATGCTGACCGCGAGTCGGACGCCGCGGCGCCCGCGGCCCAGCGCCAGCGCTCCAGGGAGAGCGGTGCCGCGGCGGTGGACGGTGATGGCGGCGGCGGTGGCGGCGGTGCCGCGGCGGGTGGCGGCGGCGGCATTACCATCGCCGCCGCCATTGGCCAGGTGCACGACCTCGCCGTCGTGCGCGCGGCCATTGAGGCGGGACTAACAGATGAGAGCTACAACGGCCACACGATGCTGACTGCGGCGGCCATGTGTGGGCTGGAGCCCAGCGTTGCTGCGCTACTTGCCGCAGGGGCCAACGTGCGCAAGGCCCCAGGCCACGGCCACACCGCGCTGCACCATGCTGCTGCTGGAGGGTACGAGTGGATCTGTACCATGCTACTGAAGCGCGACGAGACCCTCGTACACGCGCCCAACGACTCGGGCGAGACGCCGCTCATGCGGGCCGCGCAGAATGGCCGTGCCACCGTCTGCGCAGTCCTGCTAGCAGCGGGGGCAGACCCCAACCAGCGCGCAACGGACGGAGCCACTGCCCTCCTGCACGCAGTCATGCAAGGGCGTGAAGACGCCTGCCACGTTCTGCTGGACCGCGGCGCAGACCCCAATGCGGCCTTTGGAGGCACCCCAGCGCTCATCTGGGCCATCCACCGCGCATCACCGAGTGTCATTGTTGACTTGCTTGCCCACGGCGCGGACGTGCGCGCCGTCGATGTGGCAGGGAACGCGCCGCTTCACTGTGCGGTTCGCGCGCGCGCGCCGCTCCTCGTTGGCGCGCTGCTCGCTCGTGGTGCACCCGTCAACCAGCAGAACACAACGCGTGAGACGCCGCTCCACGTTGCGGCAAAGACATCCGCGGCCATGTACGAGCTACTGCTGCAGCACGGGGCGGACGAAACACTGCTTGATACCGCTGGGCGCACACCCGCAGAGTCTGGCGCTGCAGAGTCTGCGGAGCTGGCTGAGTACTTTGGCATGCGCGCCCTGCGGGCTGCGCACCCAGCGGCAACCGCTGCGGCAGCTCCCCTGCCAGCTGCAGCTGCAGCGGCAGCGGCAGCGGCAGCGGCAGGCGCGGGCGCCGCGATCGCCGAGGGGGCTGCCGCTGCCGCTCCCACCGCGCCTGCCGCCGCCGCCGCCGCCGCCGCCGCCGCCGCCGCCGCCGCCGCGCCTTCCGCCGCCGCGCCTTCCGCCGCCGCCGCGCCTGCTACAGCCGCTGCCACGACCGTGGAGTGGGACGCCGTGGCGCCACGTGACGTACCGCACCTGCACGTCGTTGACTTCATCACCGTGGATCACGTCAACGACAGCAACGTACCTGCGCTGCTGGAGGAGGCTCGTCGCATGGCGCGCCGCGCGGCAGCAGTGGAGATGGAGAGCGCTGGCTTCCTCTCCGCTGTGCAGTCGAAGGGGTGCCTGCCGCTGCTGCTCAAGGGCATGTCGGACGTCGGTGCGCCTGTCGTGAAGAAGGGCAAGGAGGTCGAGCCGCGCAAGAGTGGCTCGGGCGAGCGCGCACAAGCATCGTCCGCCCTGGCGGCATTCGTGTTTCTGGCCAACGCCTGGTGGGACGACGCCGCCATGCGCGAGCACATGTCCAAGGAGGGCCGCATTGACGTGCTGCTGCAGTGCGCCAAGGTGGACGAGGCCGCTACACTACAGGACGTGCTGACCGCCGCCACCGCCGCATGGAACGCAGGTCCAGTTCGGCGGTTTGCGCTGCGCCTCACGCCGTGGACGCCCATGACCAAGGGCGGCGTCGCAGCCTACTACGCAGAGCTGAGTGGCGACGAGTACCACAACGCCCCGCATGTGACTCCCCCGTGGACGCTACGGCTGTTGTTGACGTCTCCAGGGCGCGCGACAGAGGTGCACGCAGTTGCGTTCTTTCGTGACGCCATCGACGCCTACGGAAAGCCGCGCGTTGCCATCATGACTGGCATGGCCGCGGGCGCTGTGAAGGAGGACCGTGGACTGACCGACCCGTTCGTCTACCGACTGGGCGACGTGCTCGTGTGTGATCGTGCCGTCGCGCCCATGCGCGACGCTTCCGTCAGCGGCGGCAGCGTGCAGCACGACGCGCTGGGCGGCGGCGCTTCGGCGTCCGCCTTTGTTCAGGCGTTCCGCCTCTACTTTGCGCGCCAGGCTGCTGGTGCCGCCGCGGGCGGCGGTGGTGGCAGGGCTGCTGCGGGTGGTGGAGGTGCTGCTGCGGGTGGTGGTAGTGCTGCTGCTGGTGCGGGTGGTGCTGCTGCTGCGGCTGCGGCTGTGGGCGGCGACGTGCTGCTGAACGAGTGGCGCGCGCTGTGGGCGGCTGTCTAGAAGCCATCGCGTGCGCCAGCGGCGCCCGCGGTGCCCATGGCTGCCGCTGCGCCCACCGCTACACTGGAACCCGAGCTCGAAGGGGGTGTCGCGCGGGCGACCGTTGTGGTGGCGGCAGCGCCTCCCAAGGCCGTCGTGCTCAGTGGCGAAGATGTAACAGATGCGACAGTGGCAGCGCTGCCTGGGGACGTGGCGGAGTTGAACGTGTGCAACTGCCGCAGCATCACGGCGGGCGTGTCGTTTGCACACCTGGTCGTGCTCAAGAAGCTGGACTGCAGGAGCACCGCGGTGGGCGACGCGGCCGTGTTAACGCTGCCCGCGAGCCTAGAGACGCTGAACGTACGCAACCTCACGTGGCGCGTGTCGTTTGCGCACCTGCGCGCGCTCAAGAAGCTGGACTGCAGCTACACCAACGTTGGTGACGCAGCCCTGGCGTCGCTGCCGGCGAGCCTGGAGGAACTGGACGTGCACAACTACGGCCGCATGACGGCGGGCGTGTCATTTGCGCACCTGCGCGCGCTCAAGAACCTGAACAGCAGCTACACCAAGGTTGGTGACGCAGCCGTGGCGTCGCTGCCGGCGAGCCTGGAGGAGCTAGACGTGATTGGCTGCGGCGGCATCACGGCGGGCGTGTCGTTTGCGCACCTGCGCGCGCTCAAGGTGCTGGACTGCGGGAGCACCGCGGTGGGCGACGCGGCCAAGGACGAGCTGCTTCGCCGTGGTTGTGCAGTTGAGCCACCACCTGCGCCTGCTGCCGCCGCGTCTGCCGCGGCCGCCGCGGCCGTCACCGCGGCCCTCGCTGGTGCCGCTCCGTCTCCTGCGACTGCCGCAGCTCCTGGGGCTGCCGCTGCCGCCACCGCTGGCGCTGCTGTCGCAGGCCCTCGCTTTGGCATTGTCTGCGCGCTGTCCAAGGAGCTCGTTCCCGTGTTGGAGCTGCTTCGCGACGTCACCGCCGCACCCGCCTTCGCGGGGGACACCAACACGTACAGGCTCGGCAGCATCGCTGGCCACCGTGTGGTGGTCGCAGCCATGCCTTTTGGCGAGTACGGCGAGGCGACGGCAACGAGTGTGGCGACCAACATGGCGCGGTCGTTCCGTGGCCACCTGGAGTGCATCCTGCTTGTGGGCATTGGGGGCGGTGTGCCGTCCAAAGGCGTGCGCCTGGGCGACGTTGTCATCAGCGCTGGCGCGGCAGGCCATGGCGTGCTGCAGTACGACTACGGCAAGGCCACAACGGGCGGGGCGTTCGAGGTGTTGGGCCAGCTGAAGCCGGCATCCATTGCGCTGCGTACCGCGGCGGCCATGCTGGCGGCGGACTTGACCCGCGGCGCCGTGTCGCTGCACATGGTGCACGACATTGGGGCGCGTATGGAGGAGTACAGGCGGCCACCTGCCGACTGGGTCTTTCCGCCCACGTACAGGCACATGGACCCAAGCAAAGCGTGCGGCGCCTGCTGCGACGCGACGCGGGCGGAGGTCCACGACGTGCGCGACAGCCCGCGAGTGTATGCAGGCGTGATTGCGTCTGGCAATGCCGTCATGAAGGACGCTGACCGTCGGGACGCCATTGCGCGCGAGCACGATGTGCTTTGCTTTGAGATGGAGGCTGCGGGGGTCGCCACCACCGACACGCCCTTCTTTGTCATTCGCGGCATCTGCGACTACTGCGACTCGCACAAGCGCAAGGAGTGGCAGCCGTACGCCGCCGCCGCCGCCGCCGCGTACCTGCAGCGCCTCCTGGAGGGCGTGGTGCCCAGGGCGTAGCAGCTGCTGTGCGCTGCCGTGTTTGCGCAGTCGCGCGTGCATTCCGCCCCACCGCGGCAGTGACAGCGCGCCTGCTCTTGCACGTTTTTGAACCCGACGCATGCCGTGCGCCCTCCTACCCACAGGACGGTGGTTCATACAGCACCCACTGGTGGCGCGGCGTCCGAGCCTCCAGAGCGCGCACACATCGCGGTTTACAGATGCCCTTGGCGCGCATCGCAGGTTGCCGCAATGACAGCGGCGGCGGCGTACTGCGTGTGTCGGCATCGCGCTGCACGCCGAGCACATGGGAGAAGATCTTGAGCGCTGTCCTTTCATCAGTCGGTGGCTGCCCAAGACATGGGGGCTGCAAGGCACAGCGCACTGCTAGGCTCGAGAGTGACAGCAGTAAGAAGGCGAAGGAGCTATCATGATAGTTACCAGAACACCCTATCGTGCCTGATGGCAAACAACGGACTGTGCAGGCGTCAACACTAGCGCTGTGGATGCGCGCCGTATGTACAGGACTTCAAGCAAAAATATATTGGCAGTGCGCTGTGCGGGCTCGCCCTCGCGGTTGGGCTGGTGCGTTGGGTTTCACAATATTGAGCCGCATGCGCACGGCGCACTGCGCTGTACAGCTCGTTCTGAGCTGCAGGAGGCACCACCATCGTCAAAGGCCATCATTACCTGTCGCCTGGATCTTCCTTATCCTCAAACTCAGCCCATGTCATCACGCGCACGGCCAATTCGTGGCACACGACCTCCGCAAGCGTGCGAAACAAATTGTCGCCTGAGATGATGATAACGGCCTTGGTCTTCAGTTGGCGCTCAAAATGCAGCTTCGCCAACGCCCAGACGATGGACAGGTCACTGAAGTTGGGACACTTAGTTCCGCCACCAACGCCAACGCAAACACGAAAGCGGGCAAGATGAGGGCGTACATGTGATATCGACGCAGTGGCTACAAAACCCACCACGTAGTCTTCAGTGCGCGGGTTGAAGGAAATCGCTTGGTGCTGGTTCTCCAAGTCAATGAACACGATACGGCCAGCAGTTTCTGCTGGAGGGTTGATATGCATTGGGCGCTGAGGTGCCCCGACGCCACCGCCGCTGCCGCCGCCACTGCCACGACCACCCCCGCCGCCACCGCCACCGCCAGCAGCTACGCCACCTGCCACACCTTCACTTGCTGCAGCGGCAGGTGCCTCTATTCTGGCTGTAGTTGCAGGTGCCCCTGTACCTGCACCTGTGGCACGGTCGCCGTCGCCCCAATAGCTGCTGTCTCCGCCAAAGGAGGCCGTGTCGTCGTCGACCTCCGTGACATCGTAGTAGTACGCATGGTGTCTTGGGTCATGTGAATCCTCACAAGAGCGCACGCCAGCTACACGCATCAGGCATGATTCCAGTTTGCCAAACTCGCGAGGTGGAACAAGGTTCAGCAGGCGGAGGCGATTCGCCACCTCTGTCCCCCGTATTGGAGCAGAGGAACCACGCAGGATCTTCTTCACCTCGTCCTCAAAGGCAGCTCTCGCCTCCACATTCCACGCCATGGCAGTGCGTTGTGTCACAGTGGCATAAGCCGCATAACCTATGTTTCTATTATATTCTATACCGCAGACAACACGATGCGGTCACGCTGTGATGCATCTGCGCGGATAATGACCCTTGTTATAGACGGGTAGTAGCAGGACTGTGGTACGGCGGTACGCGCGTCGACATCCGAGTCATTGCCACTCTCTGGGGAGGGACTCGTATCTTTGGCGGTAAGCTGCGGCTGTGTCGGACTGGCGGGTGCGTGACGTGCGTCCTGTGCCAGCACTGCCAGGCGGCAGTCAGGGCGCAGGAGACGCAATAACTGCACACGGCCCGCCCATCTCTTGTTGCGCTGCTTTGTGCGGTGCTCTGTTGCTTGCTATCTACGCTACGCCGTGACGGCACCCCAGCCCCCCATGCCAGGGCCCATGGGCCAAGGCCCTCCGAAGATGAGGCCTCCGTGGAAGGGCCCTGCCGCTGTACAACGGCGCCCTGGGCGCCTTGGGTGGCCTGGATGCCGCCGCGATGGTGTGCCGTACACGCTCATTGATGCGGTGCAGGTGACGGTACGAGACTGCATGTCTGGGCCCCGCCCTGAGACGCGGGGAGGGCGCACTGCCACAGCCGCGGCAGCGACACACACCTGGCCCCTCCCACTCGTCGCCACGCGCAGGCCAAGCGGCGTGGCGGCGTGCGCGTTCGCGGGACCTGGCGGGTTAGACGAGGCACCCCCTTTGATGCAGCGCTGCCGCTGTCGGCTGCATGCGAGTGGTTCCCCGTCATGCACAAAGGCAAGCGCGTGTGTGTACCACGGCTGCAGTACCCGCTGGAGCGGCACCTGCTAGATGCCTACACGCGCGTGGGAGCGCTGCGCCGCCGCGCAGATGCCCCAGACACGGGCGGTGAGGCGGTGGATGCGGTGCCCGAGACAATCCTGTGGCCCGCGGCGTCGCAGGAGGGCGGCGAGCAGCGACTGTCGTACCGCGTGCAGTGGGAAGGCGGAGCTGAGACGGATGAATTTGTGCATTGCCTACTGCGGACACAGGCGGATGGTACTGCCGCGGCATTGGGCGTCTTGGCGGCGCACTGGGCGGGTTTATTTGTGGCTGCACCCGCGGGGCGAGCAAGGGGGAGGGCCAGGGAAGCCGCAGGTGCGTCGACCGCTGCTGCTGGCGCGCGCAGGGACACTGCTGCGGCAGCTGCACCTCCTCCCATCATGCCCGCGATCCCGCTGAGTGGCGCCAAGCGCCCCCGACTCGCGTTTGCCAGGGCAGACGACGGGCTGTCTGTGGCGACGGTGGAAGCTTCTGACGGCGAGGGCAGCCCACGCGCCACGGCGTGCAGGCCCCCCGCTGCTGGCAGCAATGCCACAAAGCCAATTGTGGCTGCTGCGGCTGCGGCGGCTGCTGCTGCTGCTGCTGCTGCTGCTGCTGCTGCTGCTGCTGCTGCTGGCACGAGCGCACTGGACGCGTGGGATGCAGGCGAGGGGCCCCTCCCGTTGTCTGAGTACAGCATGTACGCAGATGTGATGGGAATGTGATGGGAACAGGCATGCGCGGCGAGCACGAGGCTGCAAGTTAAACCACGGTACTGCTGCGCTTGACGCCCGCCAAGCGCCTTCCTGCGGGGCTTGATGCCAACCGCGCAGACCGAGGGTATGCTGCATCCCGCGTGACAGCGGGGGAACTCGATCGAGGCACACCACATTGAACTGCAAAATACATGCGCCAGGGCGTGGCGCCACGCAAACCAAGCGCAGGGAGTGAGTGTACACGAGGCGTGCGCCGCGGCGCCCATCCTGCTTGTCCCAACGACGCGCCCCGCTGATTAAACGCGCGGTGGACAGCACGCGCCGCTGCTCCCCCCACCTGTCATGAAACCGCCAGGAGCGCGCGGTCGGCGGCGCAAAAGTCGGCGCGCGTGGCGGCGCCCGTAAAGGCAATGTCGACGGTCATGGCGCGCGCGCCGCCGTCGGCGGCGTCAATGAGGTGGCGGCCCAGGAGCGCCTCCACGGCGGCGACGGCGGCGGGCGCGCGCCGGCACAGGCCGCGCAGCAGCGGCGCCACGGCGGCGGCCGCCAGCGGCGGGCTGCGCAGGCGCATGGCGTGGCTATCGAGCGCGGCGTGCGCCACGCGGTAGCGCCGGCCGCAGTGCACCAGGCAAAAGGCGTGCCCCGCGTCAGCGTCCGCGCCATGCGGCACGGCGCAGCGCACGCGAATGACGAGCGGGCAGTCGCCCGCCGCCAGCGCCACGGTCAGCGCGCGGATGCCGGCACGGTGGCCCAGGTGCGCCCAGCTAAACAGCACGGCGTCCGCCTGCGCAAAGCAGTTGGTGCGCCCGCGCGCCAGCACGAGCTGCGCGCGCTCGCTGTACTCGCCGGCCGCGCGGCGGCGCTGCGCCGGCGGCGCCTCGGCGGGCGGCGCCTCGGTGGGCGGCCGCCGGCGCTTGTCGGGTGCGGCAGGCGCAGGCGCGGGGACAGGGACAGGCGCAGGCGCAGGCGCAGGGACAGGCGCGGGGGCAGGGGCAGGCGCGGGGGTAGCTGGGTGTGCGGGTACGGGGGTCGCTGGGTATGCGGGTACGCGGACGGCACTGCCGCGGGGGCTGCAACGGCTACTGCTACTGCTCCTGCTCCCGCGGGTGCCGATGCTGCCATGGCTACTGCTACTGCCGCTGCCACTGCGGGTACCGCTGATGCTGCTGCTGCCGCTGCTGCCGCTGCTACTGCTACTGCTACGGCTACTGCGGGCGCCGCGGCCGCTGCCGCTACCATCCCAGCCGGCGCCGGCGCGCGCGCCCGCCGCGTCTAGCGCCGCCAGCAGCTGCGCGCCGGCGGTCTCGATCGTGTGCCACGCCAGCGCCAGCATGGCGGGCGCCGTGAGCCGTGCCTCGCGCGCGCCCTTGGGGTTGGGCGGCGGCCGCGGCACGGTGGCGCGGCAGTAGCGGTGCGCCTGCGTGCGCAGCCACGGGCGCGCGGCGGGCGGCACGTGCGGCGCCAGCACGTCGGCGAGCACGCGCGCCACGGGCAGCGGCGCCAGCGCGTTGGCCAGCGCCACGGCGCGCGCCTGGCGCGCATGCTCGGGCGTGCCGCCCAACCCCAAGGGCGCGTCGGCGGCGGCGGCGTCCGCCACCGCCCGCGGCAGCAGCAGGAGCGCGCAGGCCGCCAGCGCGGGCTCGCAGGTGGCGGGCGCGCCAGGCAGGCCGAGCGCCGGCGTCAGCGCCACGACGGCGGGCGTGCCTGCAGGGGCGGCGGCGGCGGCGGCGTCAATGTGGCGGGGGAGCACGAGGGCCGTTGCTGCAAGGGGCAAGGCGCGGGCCACGCACACTGCCGCTGCGCCCACGCCAGCCACGCGCGCGCTGGCTGCAGGTCCTCGAGCGCCATGGTGCGCAGCGCACATCTGCCGCGCCGCGGCGCGCAAGCGGTGCGCATCGTGTGTGTGTGCGTGTGCGTGTTGTTTTTCAAGCTAGCTCGCCCAACGCCGCGTTGGCCCAACGGCTGCAATCGCGAGCCTGGCGGCCCGCAAGGCGGGTGGCGCGTGTTGAACGCCGTGTTGAAGGCCCGTGTTCACCGTTCACGGGTGTAGCAGGCAGCGCTTGCGTGGAGGCAGGCAGGAGGCAGGAGGCAGGGGGGCAGGGGGGCAGGCCCGCGCGGGCTCCACACGGGCGCGTCGTTCCACTTCTAGTACCACGCCCGCTCGCCGCCGACCGCGCGGTACGCGAACGCCAGCGGCACGACCTGCTCGTACCGCCCGCCCGCCGCGTGCACGGCGCCGTCGCCCAGCGCCACGCAGGGGACAAGTCCGTTCAGGGCCGCGCGCGGCCGCGTGCGCGCGGCGAGGGTGTCCAGCTGCGCCGCGAGGAAGGGGGCCAGGGCGGCGACGGCGGGGATGCCGTCGTCGAGCAGCTCCGCCTTGGCGTTGCGCGCCGCCGCCACCACCGCCGCCGCCATTGCGTCCGCGTCAGCATGCTCAACCCCGTCATGGAGGTGGCGCAGCATCAGGTCACGCAGCGCCTTCCACGCGTCGTCGAATTCCACGGGCGCGCGGATGGCCAGGTCGGGCGCGGCCATACAGGGGGGAGCCCGGAGCAACATTAAATAACGCAGGGGTGCGCCCGTGCGCGCAGACGCGCAGTACGCAAAACCACAAATACCCTCACATTGTAGCGGGTTGTCAGAGGCGTGCACAAATTTACGGCGGCGTCCGCGTTGTATGCACGCGGCGGCGCGTGGGCGCACGTGGCGCACATGGGCGGGCAAGCGTATCTTGATCAGGCTGTCAGGCCATGCCCTGATGCCCGGGCCGGCGCCGGCCCGGCGGCGGGCCCCATGCCAGACTGGGCAGAGTCCGACTCAGTCCGAGGCTCCGACTCCCGACTCGCCTCCGAGCTTACTGTTGTGTGCAGCCAGTGCCAGCCATAGCCGCCCACAGCGCGGCGCGCCACTGCGCACTGCTTGGGCCAGTGCTAAGGCAGTGCTTGGCGGGCCGTGGCCCGTTGGCGGCCAAGCAGTGGCAGTGAGTCACCGTGGGTAGTTAGTAGCGCGCGGGCTCGTCCTCCTCCGCGCCGTTCAAGGACGCCAGCACATGGTCCTCCCACTCTTTCAACACGCGCCCCGCGTCCGCCGCCGCCTGGCACAGCACAAACAGCAGGACCACGACCTGCGCGTACGCCAGCGCGTCCAGCGGCGTGTCGGCAATGCGCAGAAGCTCGGGCGTGGTGCCCTCTGCCTTCAGCGCCTTGCGGCCAGAGCGGAAGTAGTCCACGGCGGCCAAGCGCGCTGCCGCGCCGCCTGGGCCGCAGTGTGTCGCATCGTTCGCGAGGGCGAGCTGCAGCAGGCCGTCGACAAAGCATGGCTCGGTGGCAGCGAGCGCTGCCACGGCGCAGTCGCCCTTGGCGGCGGCAGTGTACTGGCCGCGCGTCGTGGGGCAGCGCAGGAACACGGCTTCCGTGCGGTCTAGCTGGTGCAGGCGCGTGCTGCGCGCAAACTTGAGCCACGTTGCCGTGCCCCACTGCTCGCGCATCCAGTCATCATCCATGAGCTGCCACATGCGCAGCGTCGCGGCTTCGAACATGACACGCCGCACGGCGGCGAGCAGCCGCCCGTTCAGGCGTGCTAGTTCGTCACTCGGGCCACTGCCGCTGGGGCGCCGGCGCTTGCCGAGCGCGCAGCTGGGCGCCGGCGTGGCAGCGGCGGCCGCAGAGAGCGCCCGCTGCGCCGCGCGCAGGTGCGCAGTGGCCTCGCCTGCGGCGCCCGCATGCCACGCGGCGCGCGCTGCCAGCTGCTGCGCACGGGCGGCGGCAATGCTGGCGACCGTCGTGGCGTCGCGCACGGCAACGTCGAGTACGGTGACGTCGGGGTGCGCCTCCGCCAGCCGCTGCTTGAGCGCCTCCACGTCCCCATACGGCAGCGGCTGCACCGCGCCGGCGTGCTCCTGCAGCGTGCGCATGGCGTGCGCGCTCGCGTCTGCGGCAGCCGCGATCGCGGCGCGCGCACGGCCGCCCGTGGCGGTCTTGCGCAGCTTTGGGCGGTACTGGAGGCGGCCGCCCGCAACGCTGCCGTCGGCGTCCGCCACGGCGCCGTCAATGCGGTAGCCGCCCGCGGCGAGGGCGGGCTGCAGCGCGCCCGGCAGGTACGCGCGCAGCGAGCCGTCACGGTCCAAGCGGAGGGCAAAGCCCTTCAGCGCGAATGCCAGGAAGCCCGCGCCCTTGGTGGGCAGCACGGCGGGCCAGTCCACCGACGCCGTCTCCTCTGCGTGCGCCGCGCTCGACGACGCGTGCAGCGCGAACGACGCGTGTGCGTGCTGCGCCACGTACACGGTGCGCGGCTCTGCGTCGCCCGGCGCTGCCACCACCAAGCACACGACCATGGCGTCAGTGGTGTCACCGTCCGAGGCGGCTGGTCCTATTTGTTTAGTGGCACCGAGGGGGACGGGCGGCGTGGAAGTACGGTGGAACGCACGGCGGGCCCTCGGCAGCCCCGTTGGCGGGGCGTGGAGCGCACCCAGCCGGCGAGGGCCGTGATACACCAGGCATGTGGGCGGTACACCAGGTACACCTGGGCGGTACACCAGGTACACCTGGGCGGTACACCAGATACACCTGGGTACACCTGGGCTTGGCCCCCTACATCCAAGCATGGGGAGGGTCGGCCGGCCCGGCCCACACCAAAGTCGAAAAAAATATCGCGTGACCGTGACTTGGCCGGCCGGCCCTCCGACCCCTGCCGCTTGACTTTGGCACTCCTGCCTCCAGGTGTACCCAGGTGTATCTGGTGTACCGCCCAGGTGTACCTGGTGTACCGCCCAGGTGTACCTGGTGTACCACCCACATACCTGGTGTACCCGCCCACGGCAAGTGGCCGCCGCGGTGCGGGTCCCAACTCTTTTGCTCCACGCTGCGTACTGCTCTGCCACCGACGCGGCGGAGGCGGCGCGGCACGGACTCGACATACAACACCTGCCCCCAACTCTTGGTCCTTCTCACTGCTTTGCCACGGTTGCACGGCAGCCAACGCGCTCTGCCGGACGTGTCGCCTCCCACGTCTTGCTCTTGGCCCACCCTTGGCGCCGCCGCTCTGCCACCGACAGCCGACAGCCATCGGCAGGCCGCCAGCTCGTGCCGACGCGTCTTGCATTTCAGCGTCCGCCTACACTGCCACGGCGCGCCAACACAGCCCGTGGGCGCGGGCCACTAGCGCGCATTAGCGGTGCGCTGCCACTGTCACGCTGCACACCACGGCGCACGCCGCGCCTTGTTGACTTGCCTCCTTGCCGCACTGCCATGCCGTGCCACTCCGTGCCGACCAAACGCAGGCGCCCAACGCGGCTCCTCATTCCCCATCACAAGACCCCGCTGCGCTGCCAAGTCGCACCAACGGGGGACTTTGTCACTGGGCAGCACGGCAGGTGGCACGGCAAGCGTGGCACCGAGCGGGCCGCGGCACCACAGGGAACCGCGGCAACGCACTTGATGACAATACTTTGCTGAAACAGCTTGAACTTTGCGATACACAAGTTATGACAAGGCGTCATGCTTTCAAATTAAGTACGAGCGGTAGGGCACAACACGCGCGGCAGGACGCGGCGCCAGGACGTCCCCACAGGAGGCCCTGCGAGGTGCCAGGCAGGCGGATTGCGGAAGGGGCCAGTCACAGGGCCAGCTTTACCGTGCTGCACCGCTACCACTGCTCCAAACGTATTGCCGGCAGCCGTCCCATGTCGGCTGGCCAGCACAACCTTGTCCAACAACGTAGCTTGCGCCGCCGCGGCCAAGGTGCAGCCCTACGTGCCGGCCCACCGTCGGCAACCAGGTGGACGCCGCAAGCAAATCATAGTCTCCAGTGACTCCATGTGCGGCAGGCAGACGCTCGCAGCCGTGGCCCATTGTTGCACTCGTGGTGGCGTGCCACTGCTTCAAGGGCTTGGGGGCAGGGACAGAGGCGCAACTGCGATATACATACGACACGCGGCATCACCGCACAAAACAACAATGCAAGAGTATAATGCATGGTGTGCACGGTTTGACGCCCATCCTGCGTGCCGCCATTCCCCTTGGCGGGCCACTAGCTTGGTGTGCCATATTTGTGTTGGTCCGGCTTGCCCTGCCTCGGCGGTGCAGACTACAATTGCGCAATCGACGCAGCTCGCCGAGCGCACGCTGCCAACCGCCCAGCGTGCACTACCGACAGGGCTGCGGTGCCGCCTGCAAAGTGAGCACGGCCGCCACCGCCTCTTGAACGGCCAAAATCGCCCCCCTCCAATGACAATGGCCAACACAGGCCCTCGCATGCGGCGTAGGTCGTCCACCTGGTGCGTCTGGTGGCCACCTGGTGCGTCCACGAGGTCCACCTGGTCGCCGACGGTGGGCCGGCACGTAGGGCTGCTGCACCTTGGCCGCGGCGGCGCAAGTTACATTGTTGGACAAGGTTGTGTTTGCCGGCCGACACGAGACGGCCGCCGGCAAAAACAGTTTGGTGCAGTATTAGGGCCCTAGTGGTGGTGGAGCCCGGCGGCTAGGTGGACCTCGTGGACGCACCAGGTGGACCAGGTGGACGCCACCAGACGCACCAGGTGGACGACCTACGCTTCCGTGTCTCGACGCCGGCACTCGTGGTGGCGCTCTGTCAGGCTGCAGCTGCAGCAGGCAGGACTCGAGTCAGGGCGCAGGTGTCGAGGCGCCACTGCAAAATACACACGACGCGAGGCTCCGCCGCGCAAACCAACAACGCACGAGTATGCTGCATGGTGTACGCGGTGTGTTGCCCATCCTGCGTGTCGCCATTCGCCCGCTGGCGTGGTATGTGCGTGGTGTGCCTGCTGAAGCGCAGCGCGTGACCCCGCCCGCGCCACCTCGTCATCGGCATGGGGCCGCCCGTCAGCTGTACCGCTGCCTCGTGCCGGCGGCACGGTGCAGGCGCAATGGCACGGGCCGGCGGGCACGGTTTGCCACCCTGGCCGTCGGTGGTCTGGCGCAGGCGCCCGGCAGGCGCCCGGCGGCGGCCAAAACGGGGGAGGGGTACAGGCAGAAGGCGCCCCACCCCGTGGCTCAAGATAATATAAATACGGTCCGCCGGCCGGGCACCCCCTGTTTGGGGCGTCGATTATTTGGGGACACTGATTGCGTTTGGCACTGACGGCCGACCTCGACCACCTCAGTCGACCCCTTAACCCCGACCTCCGACTCGACGCCACCTGTCGACAAGGACTCACGACCAAAGTCATCATGACTCACGACCACAAGTCATCGGCTGAATGTTTGAATGCAACATTGTCACGACTAACCTTTGACCAACTTGTGCCACCTTGACGGTCAGGTCGGCCTTGTCACTTGGGTCGCGACACAACATGTGTGAGCAAGTATGAGAGGTCTGGCCAGACGTTGGGGTCGTCGATGTTGTTGGCGGTGAAGAGAAATTGTCGACGCAAAAATTTGTCAGACGCAAATGTGTGTGACGACGACCACCAACAACATGGACAGCCGGGCCGGCCTCTCACGACACAAAAAGTTTGAGCAAGTGTGAGGGCGCTGGGCGTGACGCCCAAAGTTGGCAGTGTTGTTGGTGACGACGCAGTAATTGTCAGCCGCAATAGTCGCCGACACCAATGTGCAACGACTGTCGTGGTGACGGGCACGACACTTCAGTGTCGCGTACGACTCGGCACGGCGTGGCACTACGGTGTGGCGCACGACTCAACACGGTAGCGCAACTTAAGTCATGTGTGTAACTTACCCTAATTAAAATGTGAAACGTGACCCAGGCCTCAAGCTCGACGTCATGCCTGCGTGAATTACACCGCGCCCCAACGCCCCCCAGTGGCGACGGGGCTGTGTCCTGCGTGAGTACAGAGGCGAGACCCAAGACGTACCTCCGCGCTACTGGGGCGTGATGCTCGCCAGGTGCATAAAGTCACATGAGGGCCAGTCACCTGGGACTCGCCGCCGCGTCGCCTCGTAGTGGCGTCGACTTGCTACTGGGAGTTGTCAAACCCAGTCGGGTAAGTCGAGTCGAGTCGAGTCGAGGTCGCCGTCGGGTTGAGGTCGCCGTCGGCTAAGTCGAGTCGAGTCGAGGTCGAGGCCAAGCCAAAGTCAAGCCATGTGTGGTTGCGCACAAGCGTCGGTCAACATTTTGGTCGAGTTGAAGAGTCGGTGGCGGGCGGCGATTTTGGCCGTTCAAGAGGCGGTGGCGGTCGTGCTCGCTTTGCAGGCGGCGGCGCCCAGCAGTCGGTACCGCGAGTCGGATGGCTTGCCGTGTGCTGGCCTGTCATACTCACCGAGCTGCATCGTTTGCACAGGTCGGGCGGGGTCGCGGTGCGCACGCGCGCCTGGAACGCACGGTGGGGCGTGCTCCGACAATACCCCCCACGGTCACGCCGTCACACCTGCGCCGCACCCCCTCGCCTAGTCGGCCGGGTGGCGGGCGGCACCTCGGTTGGCCCTGTCGAAAAAGTTTGAGTTGGTCTGGCAAGAGGCGGCCTGGCCGGCCATGGCCGACAAGTTGAGGGGGTGCGGTGCAGGTGTGACGCGTGACTGCGGGTGGTGTGACTGCGGGGGGAGGGTGGTGTGACTGCTGGGGGGAGGGTGGTGTGACTGGCTATTGCGACAATACTCTCTGCCGTCTCCAGCCCTCATCAGGGAGCCGCGACAACTTGAACTTTGCAAGACATACGGCAGGGCCCCTCCAACGACAATTGCACCTCTGCACATCGGCCAACACTCGGAGCCGACACGACGCTGGAGCTCGACCCGACGCTCGCGCCATGGCCCGACTTGGCTCCGGCCCGAGGTCCTGGCCGAGGACTCGTGACTGGCTCAGCCGACTCACAACTCGACTCGACGCAGCCAGACCCGACTCGACGCAGCCCGACGCAGCCCGACGCGGCCCGACGCGCTTGCACACAGGCATGTTCAGACTGCCACTGCGGGGGCAGACCTGTGCAAACGATGCAGCTCGCCGAGTGCTGCCAGAAGGTGCATGGCATGTCGCCTGACGCGCCCTTCCACTCGCAGCCTGCTGCTGCCTGCAAAGTGAGCACGGCCGCCACCGCCACTTGAAAGGCCAAAATCGTCACCCAACGGCCGACCTCTGCAAACCTGTCGGCCAAATAAATTTGTGTTGCACATGTCGACCAAGTGACGTGGGCCAACCTGACCGCGTGGGGGTCGAGGTCAAGCCAAGTCAGGTCGGGCCGACGTCAAGCTGTCAGGTCGGGTCGGGAGTCGGGCGCCGACTCGGGCGGGTCATGACCAGGTCGAGTTGTGAGTCGGGTCCAAGTGTCGGCCGACATGAAATGGTTGCCGACATTTCTGCGGCAGTCGTTGGCGGGTTGCGATTTTGGCCGTTCAAGAGGCGGTGGCGGTCGTGCTCCCTTTGCAGGCGGCGGCGCCCGGCAGTCGGCACCGCGAGTCGGATGGCTTGTCGTGTGCTGGCCTGCCGTACTCAACGAGCTGCATCGAGTGCGCAGGTCGGTGCCTGTTGCGGCTGGCAATACAAGTTGGACTCGGTTGGATGCTGGGTCGGGTTGGGGTCGGGGTCAGGTTGTTAGAGGCGGGTCGAGTCGGCGGGCCGAGTCGGCGGGCCGAGGTCGCCGTCGGGTAAGTCGAGTCGAGTCGAGGTCGCCGTCGGGTAAGTCGAGTCGAGGTCGCCGACGAGTAAGTCGAGTCGAGTTGAGGTCGCCGTCGGGTAAGTCGAGTCGAGTCGAGGTCGAGGCCAAACCAAGTCGAGGCCAAGCCAAAGTCCAAAGTCAAGCCATGTCTGGTTGGGCACAAGCGTCGGTCAACATTCTTGTCGAGTTGAAGAGTCGGTGGCGGGTGGCGATTTTGGCCGTTCAAGCGGCGTTGGCGGCCGTGCTCACTTTGCAGGCGGCGGCGCCCACCAGTCGGCACCGCGTGGCAGGTGGCTTGCCCTGTGCTGGCCTGCCGCACTCATCGATGGCACAGGTCGGGCGGGGTCGCGGTGCGCACGCGCGCCTGGAACGCACGGTGGAGCGTGCTGTAGCAGCTGGTGGCACAACACGTTGACGTTGACGCGGGCGGGTGAATGCAGGGCACCATTTGTACCATGCCCTGTGCAAACGCATTGCTCAGTTTAACCCCCAGGGCAGAGGCGGCGCAAGCAAGTGGGTGCATGGCCACGTGGCCTTGGGCACAAGACGCGCAGGCGCAATGCTTGCCGCGCGTTCGAGGCAAGGCATGAGTGGCAAACGGCAGCAGGCGCGCCATCGAGCCGGCGGTGCTGCTGTGCGTGGAGCAGGGTAGGGCTGGCACCCACCTGTTGCGCGCATCGCGTCGCGCATTGCCCGTTGCGGGGTACAAAGCATGCCTGGTTGCACCTGCAGACGGCATCGTGCACTGCAATACAAATGGCGGAGCAGGTGGACCATTCATCAACTACTTGAACACGACAAGGAGGCATGGATGACTACTATGCAGCCGCTGTTGCGCGCCGGACGGCACGTGTGGAGGCTGCTCGCCGTGTCGCTGCTGCGCGCATCACAGCTGCCGGCGACAAGATGCGCGAGCTGGCGTGGCGCCGCCTCGACGCGGCGGTGCAGCCGCGGACGCTGCGGCCAGGAGACCGCGTGCGCGTGTCGCTATTGGTCCTGCCACACGTGCGCCGGCTGCTCAAATCACAGCTGGTGGGCGACCCGCTGCCTCTTTTTAGCACTAGCGTGTTCCGAGTGCAGCGGACGCACACGGATGATAGGCTTGGCCGCGTGCGGTACGACCTTGCGTGCGACGATGGTGACGGCGGCGCCGACCCGCTGCCGTCGCTCATCAATGGATGCCTGGCGCAGCTGCCGGCTGACTTGTATGGCGTGGAGCGGCGCTACCTGCTGCGCGTGGAGGATGGCACGCGGGCGACCATGGGGCGCGCCCTGCCGCACGTGCTGCCGCGCGTGTGGTGACGCTGCTCTACGCCTTGCCAGAGCGTGCGGCGGCGAGCACATCACGGTCTATCGCCGTCACGGGCACGTCTTGGTGCACGCGGTCTGGCGGCGTGACAAACGGCCCCTCCAGGACGACGGGCGGGTATGCGCGGTGTGTGCGGCGAATCCACAGGTCCAGCGCGCGCTCCGACGAGCCCGCCATGGCAGCCGTCACCCAGCTGTCTGACGCGGCGCTATAGCCTGCCCAGCGCACCCAGTACCGCTTTTGCTTGCGCGTCGGGTCCACGCGCGTTGCCAGCACGCGAGAAATGCTGTACTCAGGCTCGGTTGTAGGTGCGGTCGGTGGTGCTGGTGCAGCTGCGGCAGTTGCGGTTGCGGTTGCGGTTATGGGCGCAGGTGCGGTTGCGGGTGCAGGTGCAGGTAAAGGTGCAGTCCCAACCGTGGCAGGTTCGGGTGCAGCCACGGCGCACGTTGCGCCGTCAAACAGCGGCGGGCCCGCAAGCGCTGCGCCCACCCTGTCGGCTAGCTGCATGGGACCCAGTGGCCGTGGTGCCCTGCCGCGCTGCAGCAAGAACGGCGTAAAGCCCGTCGTGCGGTGCACGCTCGTGTTGTAGCTGTACAAGACGAGGGGTAAGAGTCGCACCCAGTCCACCGTGCCCTCGCCCGACAGCCACTCGTGTGTGTGCTTGGCCATCGTCTCCTTTAGCGTGCGGTGCAGCCGCTCCACGCCGCCGTTGCACTGGCTGTTGTAGGGCGCGCACACCTTGCGTGCCACGCCGTAGCGCGCGCACAGCGCCGCCACGTCGCCATTGTTGGTGTCTGAGCCGCCGTCGGTGCGCAGTGTGAGGGGCGGTCCCTCTTGCAGCCACAACGCTTCGAGCGCAGCCGTGATGCGGGCGGCGTGCTTGCTCTCTAACGGGACCGCCCACGCGTACTTGCTAAACATGTCGACGCACACGAGCAGGTGCTTGGCGTCGGTATTGGTAAAGAGCGACACATCCGTGAGGTCGGCTTGCCAATGGCCCACGTCGCTCACGTCTGCCGGCTGCACCACCAGGTAGCCCTGCTTTGGCAGCACGGCTTGGCGCGTCTCTTGCCGCCGCAGAAAGGCGTGCACGGCGCGCATCGTGATGCCGGCATAGCGGGTGAGGGCGCGCTCGTACAGCGCCTTGGCACCACGCAGCGAGCCCTGCGCGGGGTCAATGTATAGCGCGTGCAGCACGTCATCAGTGTCCTCCTCGGCCACCACGCGCAGCCACACGGCGGCAGGGCGGGACGAAGCGCGGCCGTCGGCAGAGGGGTCGGGCACCTGCACCTCCAGGACATGCATGGCTGCGCCTGTTGTTGCGTCGGCCGTGTTGGTGCCCACCGCTGTGCTGCCCGCCGTTGTCGCGGCGTCGGTGCCTGCCTCTGTGCTGCCCGTCGATGTGGCGGCGTCGGTGCCCACGCGCCACGTGAATGCGCCCATCTGCTGCCTGAACCGCCAAGCGCGCGCGCGGCTCCAGTCGGGCGGCGGCGTGCCCTCGACCAGGTATTGCACCATGTGCTGCACGCTGGCGCGCGTGAAGCGCATGCGAGAGAGGCTGGCAAAGGCGGCCGAGCGTGGCGCGGGCGAGCGGCGCGGGCTGCTTGTGGGGCACGGGCTGTCTTTGGCGCGATGGCTGTCGTCAAAGCAGAGGCTGGCGCTGCCGCTGGAAGACGAGCTCGGCGTAAGCTGCAGATGCAGGCTGCTTGTCGACGGGGTGCGCGGAGTGGTTGCCATGCTGTCCGCGCGAGTCGCACGCAAGGCGGCGCTTTTGTTGTGTACGCAAGTGCCCCTCGTGCTTGCACTGCCACGCCTTGCGCTTTGGACGGTGGTGAGGAACGGGCAGTGCGGCGCTACTACAGCACTGGCAGCCCGCCCGACACACCAAACCTCGCCGTGCCGACTTGTGGCCGACACTGGCGGCCCGAGGTGGTGGGTCACCCTAGTTGTGACTCGTTGTAACTCGTTGTGACTCGGTGCAACTTTGGCGCGACGCGCTCTACTGAAGCTGTAGATGGGCCTAGATGTAACGAATGGGGATACTTCAAGTGCCACTCCCCTCACAATGCACACAGGTCCTCGTCCACTTTGGCGCGCACCCGGCGTTCCATTTCGCGGCGATGCTCTACTCTCTGCTTTTCGGCGGCTTCCTCGCGGGTGGCCTCGGCGGCTTCCTTGCGGGCGGCCTCGGCCTCTTCTTCGTCCCTTTCGCGTCTTGCCCGCTTGCGCGCGAGCTCAAGACTGTGCACGTCCTGTATCGCCGCGTCCTCGTCCGGCGTGGCAAGTGCCGCCCCGTGGAGAGGGTGTTTGGGGTCGGCGATGGTGCCTGCATCACACCAACACGGGCCGCACCCGCTCCGAAACAGGCGAAAGCTGTTCTTCCACGCCCACGCCCCGCAGCAGGTGTGCGACACAAAGTACCAGTAGCAGAGGGCGTCGTACTGCGCGTCCAGGGACGCGATGAACTCGAGGAACTCGCCCAGCCGCGCGCAGATGTGCGGCGGCCTCCCGAGCGCGGCAATCATGTGTCGCTTTGCAGCCGCGATCCACACACTGTCCTTGTTTTCCGCGCGGCCGCCATGGATCCAGCCAAACGTTGCATCCTCCTGCGCAGGCGTGCGGAATGTATAGCCGTCGTCATCCGTGTCCTCCATGTACGCTACATCGGCGCTGCTGAAGCGGTCGGCGCGCATGCCGATCGGCAAGTACGCGCCGTTGCCCGCCGCGCTCTCCACCTTGTAGCCCGGGTACCGTGCTGCCGCGTCCTCCAGGAGGTCTCGCCACGCCCGCGTGTATGCGGCGTCCCGTCGTTGTAGCGCATCCTGCCGCAGAAGGGCGTCCATGCGTTTGGCCTGCGCTGCGCTGGACACGCCAGCCGCCTTGCGCACGTGTGCCGCAACCGCTGCGTCGGCTGCCTCCACAGCGCCCTCCGCGTACCGTGCCGCCCGTGCATGCGCCGCCCGTGCCAGGTCGATGGGCCGTGTGATGCTGTCGGCCGCAAGCGACAGCTCCGCGCCCGTCGAGAGTTGTTGTCTCAGCGCTTCCAGGGCCTCGGTGGCGGTGAGCAGGTGCGTGCCTGCATCAATGGTGTGCTGGCCGTCCTCCACGACCCGCAGCAGCTCGCCCACATCCCACGCGGCGGCCCGGGCCGCAGCTGCGTCTGCGGCTGCCGCGTCCACCTTGGCGCCCCTGTTTGCGCGCGGCTTCCGCCCAGCGCTGGTGGCGGGGCGCCTCCAGATGGTGCTGCAGGGCGCGCGATGGCTGGCTGGTCTCCATGCCCGCCCACGCCACCGTGGATGGCAGGGAGGCCGTGGTTGCCGGCAAGCTGTACCGCGTGAGCAAGGGCCGCGCCAAGGAGGCGGCGTCCCCGCTCAGCAGCGTCACTGGCCAGTGGGCAGGCTCCCGCTCCGCGTTGCACGCGTCGGCGCGCGTGGCGCAGAGGCGCAGCGTCGTGCGGGTGAGGGGGCCACTGAGGGGCGCAAAGGCAGCCTGGCGGCGGCCGTCTGGCAGGGCCAGCGTGAGGTTCATGGGCATTCTTCTTTTCTCAAGCGCCAAGTTGCGACGTTTGTTACATGCTGCCATGCCAGCACCGCGGCAAGCGCGGCGCAGGGTGGAACGCAGGCGACGTGTGACGCCATGACGCCGATGATGACGGGCGCGGCAAGGAGAGAGCCAGTTGGAGACGGCAGGCGCATCGATATCGCAGTTGCCTGTCACCGCAGCCGCGCCGCGCATGGGCATGGAGCTTCCCGCCAAAGGATTGGGGCTGTGGCCATGCAGCCGTCATGTCACTAGAGGCCCTAATAATGCAGACTGTGGCACTGTGCGGCAGCGGCAGGTGCCTGGCACTGACGGTTTCAACTCTCCAACTTGAAAGACCAAACTTGAAACAAGTTGAGAGACTACTGGAACCGTTGAGGGTGCGGCGCGGGAATACACCCGCGCTGCGCGTGCAATTGTTATCCACGCAGCGCCAGCCGACACTTTGCGGCGGAAGCACACCCCGTGGTAGAATGGCGGCGAGTGGCAGCGGCGGCGGCGGCGGTGGGCTGCCGGCGACAGCTTTTGCGTTGGTGAGGGTGGGGGCGGGAGAGGAGGAGCGGACCTGGAAGGCGGACGTGCTGGGGCCACTGCTGGGCATGAACAAGGGGGCCATCCTGGACGGCCTCAGCGTGCCAACGACCTCTTCATGGAGTGGTTTGCGAGCGTTGCGCCCGGCGTGGCCATTGGCGCCTGCAGTGTGCACGTGGCGACGGCGCCGCCAGCCGCTGGCGGCGCGGGCGGGGGCGGGGGTGGGGAGGAGGGGGAGGAGCCGTTGATGGGGGCCGACGAGGTGAGCGAGGTGGGGCCCCGCAAGGTCTCGAGCGAGTACGGCCCGGTGTACGTGCACCTCCGCATCGGGTTGCCGGCTGCAGGCGGCGGCGGCGGCGGCGGCGGCGCAGTTGGCGGCGGGCCCATCGGTGCGTTGTTGCTTCGCGGGCGGCGGTGACGGTGGGAGGAGAGGGGGTTCTGGGCCGCCGCCACACGCAAACCCGCCTGCAACCCACGCACACCCTGCAGGGGCGGCGCCGCTGGCAGGCGCTGCCGCGCGTGGTGGTGCTGGCGGCGGCGGCGGCGAGCTCATCGGTGCGTTGCTGTTCGGCAGTTGGTGAGAATGGGAATTGTTGTTGACCCAATTGGACCGCTGTCACCCACGACCCGCCACGCACCCACCGCGCACTCCCTGCAGGGGCGGCACCGCGGCCGGCACAGGTCCTACGCGGAGGCGCTGCCGCAAGTGGTGGTGCTGGACGCGGCGGCGGCGACGCAGGTGGTGGCCGCGGCGGCAGAGGTAGTAGTGGCGCCGCCGCCGTCGCCGCCGAGGCCGCAGCCGCGGCGTTCGTCCCTGCTGCCGGCCCTCCTTCCCTCACCGCCGCTGGTAGCTTCGTGTCGCGTGATGCGGCGACTGCAGCGTCAGGCGCGGTGGCGGCATTGCGCAGCGCACTGGAAGGGCGGCCTGTGTGGCGGCTTCCCGACACCGCAAGTATGTGGCATCAGTGGGGGTGTGGGTACGGCCTCGCCGCCTTCAGCGACAGCTGCGTGGAGGTGTCTATGCGGCGCCATGCCACGGCCGCGCTGTGGCAGGTGTTCTTGCTGGAGGGCGCGGCGGGAGCGCCATCGCTGATAGCTACGCACGCGGACACGGCGCCCACGTTCGTCGACGCCGCCCGGCGGGAGGCGCTGGTAGGGCTCGCGCCGCGGCTCGTCGACCTCGACAGCGGTGTGCTCGAAGGCCAACGCAACTGCTTCGTACTGCTGGGGATGCGCGGCGTGGGCAAGTCGCACTTCCTCAAGAGCCTCGTGCACGTCGTGGCGCGCGCTGCACTGCCGACAACATGCGTCATCGTCGTCAATTTCAAGAACGCCGGCGTGGTGTCGCTGTTTGCCGCCATCCGCGCGGCGCTCAGGGACGCCGGAGAGACGCCGCCAGCGGATGCCGACGGCCTCGACGCGTTGCATGTGTACCTGAAGGCAGCCGAGCGTCGCGTGTTCCTGGTGGTGGACGAGGTGGAGCAGCTGTACGTGTAAAGGCGACACAGCAGACTTGGCGAGGTCTGTGTGGCGTGAGCTGCACGTTATCGGCGAGATCACGGGCCAGCGGACCATTATGGCTGTCATCACGGGCAGCGCCGCGGTGCTGCGTGCCCTCGTGTTCGCGCAGCCGGGCAACGCCACTGCGGCGCGGGACTACCCGCAGTACATGCGGTTGAGCAGCCTCAATGACCGTAAGTTCCTGCCGCTGATGCTGAAGCCGCTGACGGCGGCGAGCGACGTGCGCCGCGCCATGGTGTGTGTCGCCAGCGGCGTGCCGTGGCAGCACGCGGCGATGGAAGCAGGCATGCTGCGCGCGCCCGATGGGTACAACGTCGACGACCCGCCTGCTGAGGCGCTGTCGGCAGGGTTTGGTGCAGGTGACGACGCGGTGGCGCGCGTGCAGGCGCATGCGCGGGGGTTGGTGGGTTGGATGCCGGACGTGATGACAGGTGTCGACATGAGAGTGCGCCCCTTCTTCGCCTACTTGCGCGATGCGGAACAACATCGAATGTTGCTGCGCCTGTACACAGCTTGGGAGGAGAGCGTCGGGGGCACCGTGAGCGCGGTGGACGAAGCGGCGGGCATGTCGCCCACGCTGTGCGACTTCAAGATGCCGCTCCGCGCCGACGACGACGCGAGCGAGTGGTACCAGCTCATGGACAAGGGAGTGGTGTATTTTGATGACGAGTTGCTGCGCGGCTCGGTGGCCTTCATGCACCCGTCCGACGCCGGCTCCTGCATCCTGGCGTTCCGCGACGAGCACGCGGAGGGCGTCCTGTCTGCGGCGGAGCAGGTGTCGCTGCTGTACCCAGGCCTGTCGTCGGCAGACGAGATCAACGAGCGGCTGGTGATGGAGTCGCTGGCGTGGCGGTCAAGGGAGCCTGGCGGCCTGGCGTTGGTGGATGGCCGTTCCATTACAGGCCTGTCAGCGCGGCAAGATCACCTACTCGTCGCTGGTGCAGATGGTCACACCATCGGCAGCCCTGAGCACTTGCTGCGCGCAGCGCGCAACACGCTGCACAAGGAGTATCCTGACATGTTTGGTGGAGACGGCATCGCACTGGTAGCGCCAGACCACTGCGGGGACGCCGAGGCGGCGGCCCCGCCACCCGACCCCTCCGAGCATGTGTTGCTGCGCGCGCAGGTGAAGCAGTCGGCGGAGGACGCCACCACCAAGATCAATGCCCCCGATGCAAGACGTTGGCTCGACAAGCTGGCCGAGCACTCGGCGACCATCTGCACCCAATTGGCGCCCTTGTTGGGGGAGGGCGCGACTGTCGTGCCGCGGCACGTTTTGGACCGCGCAAGCAGTATCAGGCCCGGCGGACAAGGTGTTTCGCGAGCGCTGTGCACTGTACGTGACGTCGGACAACATGCTGGAGTTCTGGTCGCCGCGAGTTCGTGCCTTTGTAGAAGCGCGTCGGCTGACGAAGTGTGGTTTTCGCCAGATTGTTTGAATGTGTGTGGTGGGAACGTCGGCGACGCGTTGACGCTGAGCCATCCCTCCTTCTTGCAACGCGTTGCGTTGCACCGCCACGTGCAGCTCGCCCGCCTGTGCAGCTGGCGATGGCAGCACTAGAAGCACGCAGCCAACGCTGTTCGCGATTGAATGCAGCGCAGCCAGCACCTGCGCACGTGTGTAGCCCGACCCGCGCGTGTGGGCCCGCAGCGCGTGGCGCCCCGTCGCATTGGAAGCCAAGCCCGTGCCAGCGGGCCGTTGCAATGAGCGCATCCATCGTGCGTCACTGAGAATGCGTGAGCTTTGTTTCGACCGCAGCGTGGCACCGTGGAGTCCGTGCTGCAAAAGCAGCTGGGGAACGCAGCTCCCTTCACAGCGGCACGCGCGCCCACTTGAAGAATTTGTGTCCACCAAGGCCGCGCAGGTGCGGGAGCATTGGGGCGCTGGCAGCGCCCAAAGCACCCTTGCTGCTTGCTGCAGCTACCGTGGCACCGAGCGGCAGCTACCGCGGCCTACAGTGGCAGGCGCAGCCACGGCAGGCGCCGCGCCGTGCGACATTGCTAGAGGCTACCGTGGGGCACGGAGCTGGGGGGCACGGATCCGTGGGGCGCGCCGCGCGCGGCGAGCTCGGCGCGTGCCGCGGACGGCGCCTCGGCATAGTAGAAGCCCTCCGTGGGGCCCAGCTCCTTGTACCGCCGCGGCGGGCAGCAGGACTCGCGAATTGCGCGCCCGCAGCAGCACGCGACACAGCCACCCACGATCAGCACGCCCACGACCGCCAGGACGGCGATGAACCACGTCTCCGCGTCGCACGAGCCATCGCACACGTGCGTCAAGGGCACGCAGGTGCCGCCGCTCGGGTTGCACGAGAAAAACGGCGTGAAGCAGGAGCACTCGTCAATGTTGCAGCCCTCCGTGCACAGGTCGGCAGCAACCAGTGGCGCCAGCGCCGCCAGCACAAAAGCAGCAGGTCGCATGGTGTCGTGTGTGCGCGCGCGCGAGTGCTGCAGCCGCGATAATTTGCCCGCGCCCACTGTGCTTCGTAGCGCCGCCGCCGCCGCAGCACCCGGCATGGAATTTTCTCGCAGCAAAGCAGAGGCAGGAGGACGGCAAGACAGCGGGGTGGGCCAGGCCAGGGCCAGGCCAGGCCAGGTGCAGGTGCAAAACAGGCATACCCCGCACGCCAGGCAACTGCGCAAGATGCCAGCCGAATTGCTGCCCCTGCTGTTGCCCCTGCCGCCACCACGTGCGTTGCGCCGCGTCGCCCGCCGTCGACACAACCGCCATCGACATCACAGCACTCCCCGCTCGCTCCCCCCGACCCAACGTGCAGCGGCTGCCGCGGCCCAGTGCCGACGCGTGCGGCGGCGCGCAGTACGTCTGCTCCAAAGGCTACTGCCCCTTGTTCGAGTAGTGCTGGCGCCAGAACGGCTGCAGCGGCGTGTATGCGGCCCGGCGGGCACTCCCACGTACGGTGCGCGACGCACCATCCGCCGACAAGATGTCACGCTCATGGCGCCAAGGGATGCTGATAGGGTGCCGTCAAGGGCAGGTGCCGCCGCCAGAAGCCGCCAAGAAGCGCCACCAGAAGCTGCCAGGGACAAGGGCCGTCAAGGGCAGGTGCCGCGCACCCAAAGCCGCCATGAAGCGCCACAACAAGCCGCCAGGGAACGCCACCAGGGGCCACTACGTTGCGCGCCAAGGTACCGCGGCGGTAGCTGGTAGTGGCGCCCAGCGCGTCCGTCGCCTTGCTGCTGCCGTGGCCATGGCGGCGTCTAGATGCTGCCATCGCAAGCGCCGCGGGCTACTCCAGCTTCGAGCTCCATCCCCGCGTGCTGCCCACCGCGTGTGCAGCGTACTCCATCGTTGGCGCGGGTGTTGCCGCCGTCGTCGCCTGCACCGCGCCCGACACACGCACTGCAGCTCGGCAAAAAGCCGCTACTTTGGCTGCGCCGCCTACGGCATTGGGTGCCACTTCTGCTGTCGCCGCGGCAGCGCCAGCTCGACCTGCTGCCGCTACTGCTGCTGCTGCTAGCTGCTGCCGCTACTGCTGCTGCTGCTAGCTGCTGCCGCGGCCTGCCGCTGCTGGTGCTGCCGCTGCTGCTGCCACTGCTGCTGCTGCTGCTGCCGCTGCTGCTGCCGCTGCTGCCGTGGAGGATCCCGCCGCTATCGCACCGCGCTACTGCGCCGCGCGCGGTGCCAAGACGGCAGGCGGCGCATTCTGCACATCGTGCGGGCGCGCCTACGCGCCTGCGTAAGTTGTGCGCGAGGCGCGCTCCCCCGCGCGCGGTGCTCACTGCCGCTGCTGTGCGGGCCCCCCTTGCCTAACCGCACGCGGCGTTCGCCGAGCGCAAGCCTTCAAGTCCCACGGGCTCAGCTGGCCATTAGCTGCAAAACGGCAACGTCACGACTGCCGACAGTGACGACATGTTGGCGCGGCAGCTGCAGCACGTGGCGACGTGCAAAAGGGGCGCAGGCGGTGGCATGCCGCGTGTTGCTTGCAGAGGGCAGTGCACGCATGCGCATTGTCGCTGTGGCTGCTTGACATGTTTGCTCCCTCCCTCGCACCCCCCTGCACCTGCATCCCTGCCGCCTCCCTGCTGTGCGGGCCCCTTCAGTTTTCAATTGCTGCGCGCGCACACGCGCAGTGCACGCCACGACCGCTATGGCCACGGCTGTTGGCGGCGTGGTGATGCCCAGTGCCCTGTGCTCTGTGCTCTGAGTGTGGCACACTCGCAGAAGCCGGCGGCCAGCATCTGCCACAGTGCGGGGTCTCGCACCCTACTTGCTGGCACGCCGCGCACACGCGAGCTGCAGGGTAGCAGCCACCCGAGTCGGTCGTGCCGTCGCCGCTGCCGCAGGACGTGGTGTTTGCTGGCCACGCGCCGTTGGGGCAGCAAAAGGAGGCAGCGCCGCAGTTGGCGCCAGGGGCCAGGTTGCTGACGCAGCCACCCGTGACGTCAGTTAGTGGTATTGACCGTAATTGACGGTTATTTCCACGCAAATTTTGATGATGATCAACTACTTGCTTGGTATTCGACACAGCATTGGCGAGTGGGGGCCAAGCTGTGCCGCTGTGGAGGTTTTGGAGGTCGCGGCGCAACAACAACCGAGGAAAATTACACGGTAGAGCACAGCACGCGGCGCTTTGCTGCAAGCGACTTACTGGCGCGCATCGATGGATTTCTTGACGGTGGTAAGGCAATAACTTTGTTTTGCAGCATTGGCGGGAAAATTGCAGACAGCTGCAGTTACCCTGCACGAGTCCCCTCGAACCTGCGCAAGTTAGCCGCCCCTACTAAGTTACTGCGCCGCGCGCGCTTGCGCAATTCCCGGCGACCTGCGCGCCGCACCACGCGCGCGTATTGCGACCTTCACTTACATTGCGCGCATTCGTAACCCGCCGTGCTCGCTGATGCACGTTGGCATTGCCCCCTGCTCTCCTTGATGCCGTACCTGGGCTTGCCGGGCACTCCGCACCAGTGATTGAGCTCGTGCGGGTGTGTTACACCGCTTGTGACGGGCGTGCAGCTTACGCGCTGTGGTGCAGACCCTCAATTCGTCACACATGGCTACTCCGGAGGCAATGGTGCAGGCCGTCGACGGTGGCGGCGTGGGAGTTGCTGTGGTAGATGGTGAGGAGGTGCGCCACCCGTTGCTCTACCAGCCTGCCGCACCCCACCCTGAAGGCGACCAATGCACATGCTCGGCCCTGCGCTGCATTCGCACGCCGGAGGAATACGAGTGCCTGGCGTCTCCGCCGCGTGTTGTCCGCATGTTGGGCTTTGTTGCTTGCGGTTTGCTGGTGTTTGCGCTAATCTCTGCTGCGGTCAACCTGTTGGTGCAAGTCGTTTTTGGCACGGTTGTGCCCACCCTCTACGGCAATCCAACGGGATGTGGCACGTTTGCTATGGTGTGGGGGCTGTGGACACTGGTCACGGTACACATGGAGGTGTTTGCGCGGCTGGTGGCCATGGCCAGCGCGCTGGCGTCGGCACTGCTCTTTGGCGGCAGCTTCCGCAAGCGCGGGAAAACGGTCACCTTACGGGACGGTGCCACCATGCGCACCAAACACGTGCCGGACGCCAAGTGGCGCGCGCTGGATCCCAGCGTCAGCGGCGCACGCGCCAATTCATGGCTGGTGCTTTTTCTCTTGTGCTGGCTGGGGATAGCTGTTTGCGCCGGCATTGTGTGGCCCACACAAACCCTTCTGCCGGCGACGTGGGGGTACCGCTGGTGGAGCACCGCCTCTACGGTACTTGCAGCCACCACAATCATCTTTGTTATTTGCGTTGTTGTGCGCACAGCCATCGGACGCGTTTACTGCACCAACAACGATCGGATCACAACGCGATGCATCGGTGTGTACCCGCTGGGATGGTCCGACCAGGACGCGGCAATGGCGCTTCCAGCACGGTACCTTTATGTTGAGTGTAGACGGCAGCGCCCGTCCACGTGTTGTGCGCGGAATCGTGGCGATGATGTACCCAATGTCGTGCCAGACGTGCGCACTCGCGACGCTGGCATGGCGCTCCTTGTGGCTGGATGTGGCTCCAGTCTGCTGGTGCTTATGTTTGGCATCTTCATGGCAGTTGCGACGAAGTCAGGCGTTGCCACATCAGCTGCTGCAATCTTGGTCGTCTTCTCGTTGATCATTGCGTTGGCGGGATGCTCCCTGTTTCTAGTCGGTTACTCGAACCGCTCTAGCGGCACTCGCTGGCGCGGTACCTACTGCTTTCCATTCCAGTATATAGCAGACGTGCAGCAACGACGCATTGTATTCCAGCGACCGCCTGCGATTGGTGCGCCACCAGCACTACCTGCGGCAGAAGCTCCAGCCGCAGAAGCTACAGCCGCAGCTGCTGCAGCCGCAGAGCTACGCAACGCCGTCGCGATACCGCACCATCTCAACGAAAACGAGCTGGCCAACCTTGTACCAGAAGATCGCCTTCACGCTACTCGCCAGTCTTGGTGGCTGGCACACCTCATTGTAACCCCCAATTTGTGCTGCTGGAACCGACTTGATGACGATTGGGCCAGCAAACTAGCGTCAGTATTTGCATGGGTAATGATTGTCTGGGGTGGTCTCTCGGTCATTGGGATTGTGTGTCTCTTTGTCGCGAATGTTGTGCTGGGAGTGTGTACAACCATTGCAATTTGCTGGCTGGTGGTGGATGTGACCACCGTGCCGTCCCCACGCGCCGGCATCTTTTCCACTCTGACACGTGTTATTATTGCCGTGATGGCTGGGATGCTTGCCACGCAGGCCACCAATTACGCGGCAGAGAGTGGCCAGCCTGCATCTGTGGTGTGGGGAGGCAGCCCCTCCTTGCCCAATACTCCCTACCCCGCATGCCAACAGGTTATCAATGGCCTATCCGTTGTGGACCACTGCATCCTAGGTGCCAGCGTGTACGGCTCCGACGACGCAATAAGCGTGAATACTGCGTCGTGGTTTGCCAACGCCTCCACCCCCCTCACGCTCTTAGCAAGCGAAGTGGACACGCTTAGTGGCGTGCGCTTCGTCGGGCTTCGAAATGCGACTGCACAGCGCACCTACATCGTAACGCGCGGCTCCTTCGGGTTCACGCCGGGCGGCGGCAACCCGGTATTTGGATACGACTGGGCGCAAAACGCAAACATTTGGGCGGAGGCGGCAATTTTACAGCTGCTTGACGCCGTTAGCCCACCGTGGATTTGGACCAGCGCCACGCTACAAGAGATGGCAGTGTGGCTGACAGCGCCCGGGCGCCTATTGGAGGTACGCTCTGAACTGCAGTACATTAACGAGCTCATCAATTACGTCAACGCCGTGCAGGGGCAGTTCCCCAACGACACCATCACGCTGACCGGGCACAGCCTGGCGGGTGGCCTGTCAGCCATTGTGGGCCAGCACACCGGCAACATGGCGGTGTCCTTCAGTGGCCCGGGCTTGTTGCTGTCTGCCCGCAAGCTAGGCTTGACGCAGCTGCAGCCGCCGCTGGAGTATGTAGTGGTGCCGGCGCGGGACATTGTGCCCCAAATTGACATACATGTCGGCGCCACGCAACCAATTGCTTGCCTGGGGGCTGCCAGCTTCTTGCAGTGCCACGAGATCTCCCGCACATGCTGCGAGATGCTACGATCCTGCGGCGACGCGAGGGGGCGCACGCTGTCCGCCTGTGAGACCTACACCTAGAGTGTGTCCGCCTGTGAGACCTACACCTAGTGTTCCTGTTTCCCTTCACCACGCAAGTGACGCTACGTGGTGCGGCGTTGTTGTGGTCTCTCGCACAAATAGGGTGGAAGACCCCGCACGCACCTCCCACGAGCGATGGGTGTGCTACGCCACAGCAACTTTCAATTGTCTCTCGATATTCTATTCTAGCTCCTTCTATTTTATTCTATTCTCTCGGTCGCCCGCGTGTGTGTTACCCCCAGGTACTGCGGTTGGTGCTGCGTGTGCGTGGGACTGTTAACAACACGGAGTGGTAACGGGGGCGAGGGGCCAACAATGCCCCACCTGCGTTCCACTCGCTGCCGTTTGGCACGCGAATCCGCCTCGCGCGTAGCTGGCAAAGCACTCGGCCGCTTCTGCAATTGCACCCCGTCAACACAATGGTGGACCTGCACACTTGGATTGTCGTGGCGCGCGGTGCCGCCGCCGCGGAAGCCGTGGCGCTGCTGCTGCGCCGCCTCGGCCGCGGAGCGGACGGCCCTGCCGCCACAGCCGCGGCGCCAGGCGTCGTGTACACGTCCGCGTTCGAGGCGCGCTTTCACGGCGGCGCGTACGACGCGGGCATTAGGGGTGCCCAACCTAATGGCATTGCCAGTAACTTTACATTAAGTCGTTTTGAAAAATCTTAATGAAATTAGCGACAGCCCCAAAAGTTAATGGCGGCACGAGGGCACTAGAAACAATGAAAATAGTTGGGTGCGCCGCTGTGGCGTTTGTGCTTGGAGAGCGCCACCGCGCGGCGCGCGCGGTGGCGGTGCGGTCACACCGTCACGGTGGCGGAGTCTGACCACTGGCGGCAGGCAGTGGCACCGCGGTCGAGCGGCGTGCTCCACGGCCGGCCTACTCCCTACGCGTCTCGCAAGCGCTTCAGTGCCTTCTCCAATAGCGCCTCCACGTGCTTGACGTGCACTCGTGCAGTCAACTCCCGCTTGAACACAGGCCACGACATGCTGCCGCGCAATGGCGTGTCCATGACGCGCCCAATGGCAAAGGTGCGCTCTGCTGCGATGGACGACGTGGGCATCTCTATCCACCACCGCGCGACGAGGTTCAGGGCCTTCCAATGCACCTTCGATGACCAGTAGGCGTAGTTGTTCTGCTTAGCCCAGTAGAACACCGGGCTGTCGGGCTCCTTGCCTTCAGGATCAGGTGCAGACTTGGAGTGCCACTCATCCACGTACTCTCGCCACTCCTCCATGAGTTCGGGGCCGTAGTTGTCCAGCAGGCAACCGAAGAACTCCTTGGGCAGGACCTGCGTCGGCGATAACTTCTCCGGTGCCGAGCGGATGTCAAAGCGGAAGCGGTGCTTAAGGAGGTCCAGTGCAGGATCCACGTGCTTGACGTACGCGGCAAGCGCTCGAACGGCGGCCTCCTCCACCACCTTGCCAAACTTAGCCACAGCCTGTGCCTTCAGGCTGGTTGTGGAGTCCTCAAAAGCCAGGTTGCATGCTTGCTCCACGCACATCTTAGCGCCCACGCCTACTTCACCAGCTTGTGCGGTACCGCGGCGGGTCACTCCTAGCAAGCGGCGGTGCAGCACCCGGATGCTCTCGGGCAAGTCGACGGGTACCTTGTCAAAGGTGCCACTGGCCGCCTTGATCAAGGAAGGTACCTCCTTGAAAAGGTAATCCAGAAGCACAAGATGGAAGTACGCCCACGTGTCGTCATACGCTCTGCGCACACGCTGCGTGCGAGCAATCAGCGCCTCCGCACTTGTCGCACCGTCATCGTCAATGTCGCCGTCGTCGTCGCCAGCGCCCGCCGCGCCTTCTTCTACCGCCCCCTCTCCAGCCCCCGCTGCTGCTGCTGCTGCCGCTGCCGCTGCCGCCGCCGCTGCTGCTGCTGCCGGCTGACGCCGCGGCAAGGTACTGCCGCTCAGGTGCCACTCCTTCACCTTCACAAAGTCGTTGATGCGGGCCGCGCACACGTCGACGATGCTGCCAAAGCGGTCGGGGTACATGACGAGCTCGGTGGGGGCCAGTCCAAGGCTGCGTAGCTCTGCTGCCCGCTTGTTCGTACCGCCAGCGTAGATGATGGCCCCGGCGTCTTGTAGGAGGGCCTTGTACGCCGGCATAGCGGCCACGGCGTGCTTGACAATGAGGTTGAGGGCGTGGGGCAGGCACTTTGCACGCGCCAGACCAAGCGCCCGGGCCAATGCCGTGTTGAACTCGACATTGTCGCCCATCAGGCAGGTACAGTTGCCCTCCACTGTGAGGTCGTAGGCGCGCAGGGCCGCGCGGATGTCCACCGCCGCCGCCGCATGGTCGTACACGGCTTCGCTGTCCGGCACCACAAGGGACAGCAAGACGGGAGTGTCGAGCGCGCGCGTCTCGTACATGATCACCACGACCTTCTCGCCGCGGAAGGTGGCGCCGTCCGTGACCACAGCGCCAAAGGTGCCACGCAGGCGTCCCTTCAGGTCGTCGGCCAGGATCTTGGTGCCAGTCTCGACGTCGCGGGTCACGGTACCGCGGGCACCAATCGCTAACCCAGCCTCAGCCATCATGGCAACGCCCTTGCGCGCCACCGAGTCGCTGTTGAACAGCTTTGCGATCATGTGGGGGTTGCAGCCGAGGCCAACGAGGTGCGTGTGCACCAGGCTGCGAGCAGCTTCCTCCGCCTTAGTCCGCTCCTCCCGCGCCGCCGCTGTCTCTGCAGCCACAGCCTTGGCGACAGCACCCTTGAGCAAAAAGGTCTGCATTGCCTTATGGTTTGCCGACGCCATCGCCGCCCATTTCCTCTTGTGCCTGCAGTAAGGGTGGGGGGGGGGGGGGGGGGGGGGGGGGGGGGGGGGGCCCCCCAAAAAAAGGGGCACCCCCTTTTTCCCCCCCCCCCCCCAAAAACACCCCCCCCCGGGCGCCCCGCGGGGGCCGCGGGGGGTACCCCCGCCCCCCCCCCTTTTTCCAGCAACCCACCCCCCCCCGCCCCGGCGGGCGTCGTGTGTTTCTCCAGGTGGGGGGGGGGGCCCCCCCCCCTTTCCCC
>Ga0066256_1000702_pt2 | contig 67658 bp, 57 predicted proteins | sample ThiBio_1000_biof_FD_87107 | JGI IMG/M metagenome (GOLD analysis project Ga0066256, IMG submission 87107) | Wastewater bioreactor microbial communities from Cape Town, South Africa - Thiocy_expt_1000_biof (version 2) | ecosystem: Engineered > Bioreactor > Thiocyanate-remediating >... | reverse complement strand
ATGTTGTTCCCATCCTATCGTAGCAGGCCGGCGACGGGCGATCACGCCGCGCCGCGGGGCAATCAAGGGTAGTCGTGGAGCGCAAGGTCGAAGCCCGAGTCCGGTCCCAGCGCTGGTTCGAACGCTTTCCGCGCGGGCTGCCGATCGCCGTGTTCCTGCTCACGCTCGCGGTCACGGTGCTGGCCGTCTTCGCGATCGAGCGGGCCGAGAACGACCGTATCCGCGCCCTGACCAAGGAGGCGGCGGGCTCGATCGCCGCCGGGCTGGAGCGGCGGGGCAACCGCCCCACCCCCCCCCTGCGGGCCGGGGCGATCATCTTCTCGACCCAGCCGACCACGACCAAGGCCGACTTCCGCGATTTCGCGCTCCAGTACCGCATCCGCGAGGATAGCGGCAGCGAGGGCATCTCGTGGTCGCCGCGGGTCGCCCCGGACGAGGTCGCGGAATTCGAGCGGATGCGCCGCGACGAGGGCGATCCCGACTACACCGTCTTCCCCAGCCCGGTCGCGGGCGAGGCCTTCGCCACCCCCGTCGCCTATGTCGAGCCGATGGCCTCGCACAACCGCCGGGCGCTGGGCTTCGACATGCTCAGCGAGCCGGTCCGGCGCCAGGCGATCCAGCTCGCGATCCTCTCCGGCCAGCCGGTCGCGACCGGCAAGGTCACGCTGGTCCAGGACGGCGAGAAGGCGCTGCGCTCGGGCTTCGTCATCTACATGCCGGTCTTCGCCGGGGGCGACCGCGCCAGGCTGAAGGGCGTGCTCGGCAGCCCGTTCAACGCCCACGCCCTGCTCGGCGAGGTGGTGCGCGAGCAGGATGCCCGGGGCTTCGGTGTCGCGCTCTACGACGGCCCGGCCCAGCCCGCGCGGCTGCTCGCCGAGGTCGGCGAGGGTAGCGGGTGGCGCCGCGCCCATACCCTGCTGTTCGCCGTCGCCGGGCACCAGTACACGATCGCGGTCACGCCCGCGCGCGCCGCCACGCTCTCGACCATGTCGCTGCTGACCCTGCTGTTCGGCCTGCTGGTCGCCGCCCTGCTGACCCTGCTGGCGAGCTTCGTCAGCCGCAAGACCGCCGAGGACCGGGCCGCGCTGCTGTGGTTCCAGGAACAGGCCTCGATCCGCAACTCGCTGACCCGCGAGCTCAACCACCGGGTCAAGAACACGCTGGCCAACGTGCTCTCGATCATCGCCCTGACCCGGCGGCGGGCGACCGACGTGGAGAGCTTCGCCGAGAGCCTCAACGGCCGGATCCGCGCGCTCTCGGCGACGCACGATCTGCTCACCCAGTCGGAATGGGGCACGACCCTGATCCGCGCCGTGGTCGCGGCCGAGCTGGCGCCCTATACTCAGGAGGCCGACCACCTGATCGCGCTCCAGGGCCCGGACGTGGAGCTGGCCCCCAACGACGCGCTCTCGCTCGGCCTCGCCATCCACGAGCTGGCGACCAACGCCGCCAAGTACGGCGCGCTCAGCGTGGTCTCGGGGCGGCTCCGGGTCCACTGGACGATGATCTCGTCCGAGCTGGCCCGGATCGAATGGACCGAGCGCGGCGGCCCCCCCGTGCCCGAGGAGCGCCGCCGCGGCTTCGGCACCGAGCTGATCGAGAAGATCGTCGCCCACGAGCTGGGCCGCCCGGTCGAGCTGCGCTTCGAGCCCGAGGGCGTGGTCTGCGTGCTGATCGTCCAGGTCCGCAAGCCCGTCACCACCTTCCGGATGCGCGCGGAGAAGCCGACATTGCCGTGAGGCGTCCCTGATCCTTCCCGTTTTGGGATAGGGCCGACATTTCCATTCCCGTCTCCTCCCCGCTCCCACCCCTGTCGTCACCCCGGACTTGATCCGGGGTCCCGCTTTCCTTTTCCGGCGTCGCGCAGGAAGAAGCGGGGCCCCGGATCAAGTCCGGGGCGACGAGGGGTGGGGAGGTTGGGAAAGGAGGCAGGCACGCCTCATCGCCCGCTGGCGACTGCGGGGTAACGCCGGGAGGGGAGGACGCAGGCGGGAAACGGCCGGCGGTAGGTGCCTGAACCATACAGGCTTGGCTTCGCATGTTTTGGCGGTGCGAACGGCCGGAAGGGTTATGCGAAGAACCCGCCGGCTCGGCCCTGAAGATGGCTAAGGACAGGAGGCGGGTCGGGCTCGCAAGCGGCCGCCTCGGGGCAAGGTCCCTGGCCATTGGAACGGACACTCAGGTCCGCTGAGCGCCGGCCGTTTGTAGCGGAAGAGGCCAGGAAGCGAAGCGCTGACCGCCTCCCCGCACCCGCTGCGTGTCGGGCTGGTGTTGACATCCACCGATCCGACGGCGGGGTATATAACCTATATGGATTACTTTGTCAAGAGAAATCTCTCAATAGGTGATTCCCTTGGCCGCCAGCCGGGCGTGGAGGGCGGGGTCGACGGCGTCCTCGTGGGCCTGGCGGAGCTGGACCAGCGAGGCGAGCGGGCATTCGACGTACTGGATCGCGCGCCAGCCCTCGGGCTTGCGGCGCAGGGTCATGCTGATCCGCACCGGGCCGCCGAAGGGCCTGGGATAGAGCCGGTTGCCGGGGATGTAGGTGCTCCAGTTGGCGTGGAAGAAGGCGCTGGCGACGTCCGCGCCGGCCTGGACCGCGTGGAGGTCGCGCCAGGTCAGCAGGCGCTCGGACTTCGAGCGGTCGACGCCCCAGTAGCCGAGGATCGCCTCCCAGCCGATATGCGGCTCGCACTCCTCGGCGAGGTAGAGCGCCCCCGGCTCGTTCTCGTCCCACAGCGCGCGCATGGCGGGCACGTCGTACTTGTTCCAGGCGGCGAAATAGGCGTCGAGGTATTCGCTCAGCTCGGCGTGGAGGGCGTCGGGCATGGTCAGGCTCCCAGCTTGCGCAGGGTCAGGGGACGGCGCGGGATGCTGACCGCCTTGGCCCGCGTGTAGAAGGCTTCGGCGGCGCGGCCGCCCTCCGCGCCGACGCCGGATTCGCGATAGCCGCCGAAGGGCGCGCGCAGGTCGCGGACCATCGGGGTGTTGCACCAGATGGTCCCGGCCGAGATCCGCTCCTGCGCCTCCATCACCCGCGCCATGTCGCGCGACCAGGCATAGCCCACCAGGCCGAAGCGCGATTCGTTGGCGATGCGATAGGCGTCCTCGTCGCTGTCGAAGGGCATGATCGCGGCGAAGGGGCCGAAGATCTCCTCCTGGCAGAGGTGGTGCGCGTTGGAATCGACCTCGGCGATCGTCGGCTGGAAGTAGAAGCCGCGATCGAAGCCCTCCGCCCGGCCGCCGCCGGCGAGGATGCGCGCCCCGGCATCCCCGGCCTCGGGCACGAAGCCCATCACGTGGTCGTAGTGCTGGCGCGTCGCGAGCGGGCCGACCTCGGTCGCGGGATCGCGCGGGTCGCCGACGCGGACCTTCCGCGTCCGCTCGACGAAGGCCTCGACGAACTGCCCGTAGATGCCGCGCTGCACCAGGACGCGCGAGCCGGCGAGGCATTGCTGGCCGTTGTTGGTGAAGATGCCGATCAGCGCGCCGTCCAGCGCGGTCTCGAAATCGGCGTCGTCGAAGACGATGTTGGCCGACTTGCCGCCCAGCTCCATGATCGACGGCTTCAGGTTCGCGCCCGCGGCGGACATGATGATCCGCCCGGTGCGGGTGCCGCCGGTGAAGGACACGCAGTCGATGTCCGGATGGCGCACCAGCCGGTCGCCGACGCTGGCGCCGAAGCCGTTGACCAGGTTGACGACGCCCGCGGGCAGCCCGGCCCCCTGGATCGTCTCGATCAGCAGGGTCAGGCCGAGCGGGTCCTGCTCGGCCGGCTTGAGCACGCAGCTGTTGCCGAAGGCGATGGCCGAGGCGACCTTCATCGAGCCGAGCGCGAGCGGCGAGTTCCACGGCGAGATCAGCGCGGCGACGCCCACCGGCTCGCGCCGCACGTAGGTCAGGTACTGCGGATGCTGCTCGTAGAGCTCCGAGGCCGTCTGGCCGATGTAGTCGGCGAAGAAGCGGAAATTGCCCGCCGCGCGGCCGACCTGCCCGTGGCGGACCTGGGCATAGGGGATGCCGGTATTGGCGCATTCGATGTCGGCGATGGCGTCCGCCGCGGCGTCGATCGCGTCGGCGCAGGCGCGCAGCACGGCCTGGCGCTGCTCGACGCCGGCGCGGCTCCACTCGCCCCGCTCGAAGGCGGCGCGGGCCGAGGCGACGGCGCGGTCGACCAGCGCGTCCTCGGCCTCCGGCACCTCGGCCAGGACCTCCTCGGTGGAGGGATCGACCACCCGGATCGGCGCGCCGGTGCCGGTGACGCGCTCGGCGTCGATGATCGCGGTCGGATGGGTGGTCATCGCGGGGTGGTTCCTTTGTCGGGGAGGGCCAGGGCTTCGGTCAGGCGCGGGCGCCACTGGACCGGGTCGGGCTCGGCCAGGCCGAGCGCGCGGCACAGGGCGCGCGCCAGGCACAGGTTGGAGGAGAACAGCGGCGCGCCCGGCGGCGGATCGGCGAGCAGGGCGAGCGAGGGCATCCCCGTGCCGCTGAGCAGCACGGCGTCGACGCCGGACGCGGCCAGCTCGGTCGCGACCGGGCGCGCGTCGGCGGTGCCGAGGGTGTAGATGCTGCGCGTATCGGCGCTGCCGGTGTCGATCCCGCGGATCTCCGCCACGTCGTAGCCGCTCGCCCGCCAATAGGCCGCGGCGGCCTCGGCCAGCGGCGCGGGATAGGGCGAGGCGAGGGCGATGCGCCGGGCGCCCGCGCGCTGCAATTCGGCGTGGATCGCCCCGGTCGCGGTGACGATCGGGCAGCCGAACCGCGCCTCCAGCCGGTCGAGGATCGCGCGCTCGTGCTCGCGCTCGACGAGGTAGGAGGAGCCGGTGCAGGCGAAGCCGTAGACCGCCGGGCGCAGCGTGTCGAACTGCTCGAGCGTGCGGTCCATGTGCTCGAGGTAGTCGCGCAGGCGGTTGAGCGGCTGGTCGGCGGTGCTGGTCAGCCGCGAGACGGCGACCAGCACGTTGGCCGGCAGCAGCAGGCGCATCTCCGCCTCGACCGTGGGGTTAGCCTGGGGCGTGCCGATGCCGGCCACGCCGGCGCGGCCATAGTCGTAGCGGGCCATGGTCATGCGATCTCCGCCGCCTTGCGCAGCCCCTCGATCATCGAGGTGCGCAGCAGGTGCTCCCGCGCCGCGACCGGATCGGCCGCGGTGCGCTGGAGCGCGGCGAGCATCTCGCTGCGCTTCGCCGGATCGCGTTCCTGCATCCGCGCGCGGTTGCGGTCGGCCTGCGTCAGGATCTCCTGCAAGGCGATCGGGCGGCGGCGGCGGGTATAGCGGTCGAGATGCGTGATCGATTGGCCGTCCAGCACCTCGGCCAGGGTCTCGACCAGCTCGCGCGCGTCGTGGATGCCGCCGTTCATGCCCATCCCGCCCGAGGGCGAGTTGACGTGGGCGGCGTCGCCGGCGAGCAGGATGCGGCCGTGGCGGTAGTCGTCCACGATCCGCATGTGGATGCGGTAGGGGCGGATTTCCTCGACCGCGTGGCCCGCGGGCCAGGGCACGATCTCTTGCAGCTTGCGCTCGATGCTGGCGGGCTGGAGCGCGTCGTCGATCGTCTCCTCGCCGTCCGGATAGAGGCTGCACCGCCACAGGTCGGGCAGGCGCAGCAGGCTGAAGGTGCCGTTCTCCTTCCACACATAGTTGACGTTCGACAGCCCCTCCAGGTGTTCGTGGAAGGGGAACCGCGTCGTCGCGAGGATCGTGGTCTCGGGATAGGTCTTGCCCTCGAAGGGCAGGGCGAGCTTCTCGCGCACCGTGCTCCGCGCGCCGTCGGCGGCGATCAGGAAGGCGCCCTCCAGCCGGTGCGCCGCCCCGGAGGGATCGCGCGCGGTGAGGCTGACCCCGTCGTCGTCCTGGGCGAAGCTCTCCAGCGCCAGGCCCATGCGGACGTCGCCGCCCTCCGCGCGCACCTGGTCGAGCAGGATGCGGCAGAGCACCGACTGCTTGCATTGCAGGCGATAGGGATGGCCGGTGGCGTCGGCGATGGCGCCGAGGTCGAAGACCGCGCGCTCGCCACCGGGATGCATCCGGATCTGCCAGGTCGGGCTGATGAGGCCCTGCGCGATCAGCTTGTCCGCCACGCCCAGCTCGTCGAGCAGGTCGAGCGTCGGCGGGTGGAAAGTCGAGGCGCGCAGGTCGTCCGGCAGTTCCTCCGCCTGCTCGACCAGCGTGAAGGCGATCCCCCGCCGCCGCAGCAGCAAAGCCGCCGTCAGGCCGACCGGCCCCGCCCCTGCAATCAACACCGGCTTCATCGCGGTATATATCCTCCCTTGTAATATGATTTGTCCTAGATATAGTACTATTGAGCGGCCGTAAACGCCTCTTGTCCGCGGATGGCGCAAGAGGGCGGCCGCCAGTGCCGGAGTCCGCCGGAACGCTTCGCGCGGACGGGCCGGCAGAGAGGTGAGACATGGCTGTCGATGCGTCGCTGGACCAACGCAACTCCCTGATTCCCGACATCGAGTCGCTTGCCCGGCCGACCCTGGAGGAGCGCGGGCGCCAGCGCTTCTGCTCGGCCCTGCGCCGCTATGCGATCCAGGACATGCCGGACCTGCTCAAGCGCGACTTCGACGAGCGGGTGAAGCGCCGCCACGAGGCGCGGGGCGAGGCGCTCGACGATGCCCTGGCGATCGAGCGGGCGATGAAGGCGGAGCCGTCCTACCGCTTCTATTCGACGCTGCGCTACAACGCGCAGGAGATGTGCTTCCAGTCGGTGCAGGAGCCGATCGAGCGCGCCCTGCCGGAGATGATCGGCGTCGCCCGCGATGCGGCGGAGCGCAGCCCGGCGGGCGGCACCCTGCGGCTCGATCCTGCGCTGGAGATGCCGCGCTACCTGACCTCGCTCGACGTCCACCTGACGCCCGGCTGCTTCCACAGCGAATGGGTGGAGGACGACGTCGCCCAGGGGGCGGTCGTCAGCCTGGGCTCGCGGGTCTTCTCGGCGACGATGAACCATCGGAGCTGGGGCGGCGTGGCGCGCGTCATCAGCCGCTGGATCAAGCACGAGCGGCCCGATTTCCGGCCCTCGCGGATGCTCGACCTCGGCACCTCCTCGGGCAAGAACCTGGTGCCTTACGTCGAGGCCTTTCCCGGCGTCGAGGCCCACGGCGTCGATCTCGGGGCGCCGCTGCTGCGCTGGGGCCACGCCGTCGCCGAGCACGAGGGCGTGCCGATCCATTTCAGCCAGCAGAACGCGGAAAGCCTGGACTTTCCTGACGGGCACTTCGACCTGATCGTCTCCAGCTTCTTCTTTCACGAGATCCCGGTGAAGGCGACGCGCAAGGTCCTGAAGGAATGCCGCCGCCTGCTGCGGCCCGGCGGGCTGATGGTCCACCAGGAGCTGCCCGCGACCGGGCTGGTCGACGCCTGGGAAGACTATTTCTGGAACTGGGACACCGACAACAACAACGAGCCGTTCTACACCGCCTTCCGCGCGCAGGACCCGATCGCGCTGATGACGGAGGCCGGGTTCGACCCCGCGCGCAGCTTCGCGCAGATCCTGCCCGACGTGAACGCCTATCCCGACCGCCACGGCGCCTTCGCCTGGGACGAGCCGGGCCGCCCGCGCCACGGCAAGGGCGGATGGTACGTCTTCGGCAGCAGCCTGCCGCAATAGCCTTCGTTTTCTCCGATCAGACGCCCCCAGCACAAAGGAATGCCGATGGAACAGCGCGCGGGAGCCCTATACCGCTGGTACGTCGTCGTCCTGCTGCTGCTGGTCTTCGTCCTCTCCTATTTCGACCGCTACATCCTCTCGCTGCTGGTCGAGCCGATCAAGCACGCGATGGGGCTCAGCGACTTCCAGATGGGCCTGCTGATGGGGCCGGCCTTCTCGACCTTCAACGTGCTGGTGACGATCCCGCTCGGCCTGCTCGCCGACCGGACCAGCCGCAAGTGGCTGCTGATCGTCGGCATCGTCATCTGGTGCATGATGACGACGATGAGCGGCTTCGCCATGACCTTCCTGCCGCTGCTGTTCTTCCGCTTCGGTCTGGGCCTGGGCGAGGCGGTGGTCAGCCCCTGCTCGGTCTCGATGATCAGCGACTATTTCAACCGCAAGGAGCGGGCGCGGGCGATCAGCCTCTACATGGCCGGGCCCTACCTGGGGGCGGGGCTCGCCTTCCTGCTCGGCGGCTACCTGGTCTCGGCGCTGCACGACAGCGGGCCGATGGAGCTGTTCGGCCTGGGCAGCTTCCAGCCGTGGCAGCTCGCCTTCTTCTTCGTCGGCATTCCCGGGCTGATCTTCGCCGCGCTGATGCTGACCGTGCGCGAGCCGGCGCGGACCGAGCGGCTGGCGGCGCGCGAAGGGCCGCAGATCGGCGCGCTGCGCTACATGCTCCACCGCTGGCGGGGGTTCGGCGTGGTCACGCTGGGCGCCACCTGCAATTTCGCGATGAGCACGCTGGCGCTGTGGAACGTGCCGCTGTTCCAGCGCGTCTATGGCTGGAGCGTCGCGGAGATCGGCGCGGTGACGGGCCTGTTCTACTTCACCGCCGGCCCGATCGGCACGGCCCTGGCGCTGTGGGCGAGCAAGGCGCTGGGCAAGGGCAAGGAGGACGGCGCGATGCGCGTGCTGATCCTCGGTCTGTTCATCACCGTGCCGATGAGCGCGCTCTATCCGGTCATGCCCACGGCCTCGCTGGCGGTCGCGGCGATGTTCCTGGCCTTCATCGGCAAGTCGGCGGCGACCGCGGGCGGCCCGGCGGCGCTCCAGCAGATCACCCCCGGCGAGATGCGCAGCCGTTCGGTGGCGATCTTCAACACCGTGATCTCGCTGGTCGGTCCGCTGCTCGGGCCGCCGCTGATCGGCGCGGCGACCGACTGGATGGGCACGCCCAAGGCGATCGGCGTCGCGCTCAGCGGCTTCGTGCTGATCGTCAGCATCCCCTCGCTGCTGTTCGTCTGCCTCGGCCTCAAGCACTACCGCGCCCTGGCGCAGGAGATGGCCGGGACCCTGCGCGACGATGCCGCGCCGCCGGACGGCGAGGAGCTGACCGCGACGGCAACGGCCTGAGGCGGGCATGACCGTTCCCGCAGACCCATGGCCGGACGGCGAATGCGACCTGCTGATCGTCGGCGGTGGGTCGGCCGGCCTGCCCGCGGCGATCTTTGCGGCGCGGCGCGGGGCGCGGGTTCTGCTGGTCGATCATGCCGACCGGCTCGGCGTCTCGCTGTGGGTGGCGACCGGGCAGATGAGCGCGGCGGGCACCCGCCTCCAGCGCGAGCGCGGCATCGCCGACACGCCCGACCTCCATTTCGAGGACGTCATGCGGATCAGCCGCGGCACCGCCAATCCCGGCCTGGTGCGCCGCGCGGTCGACCATGCCGCCGCGACCTTCGACTGGCTGATGGACGAGGGGTTCGAGCCGCTGCCCGAGCACCCCGTCACCGGCTTCGGGCACGAGCCCTACTGCCTGCCCCGCTACTACTGGGGGCGCGAGGGCGGGATCAGCGTCAAGGATGTGCTGGTCCCGATCGTCGAGCGGCTCGAGCGGGACGGGGCCGTCGCCGTGCGGCTGAACCATGCGGTCACGGCCCTGACCACCGCTGCGGACGGGGCCGTGACCGGCGCCGTCCTGCGCGGGCCGGACGGGACGGCGCGCGAGGTGAGGGCCCAGGCCGTCCTGCTCGCCTGCGGCGGCTATGCCGGCGATCCCGAGGTCTTCGCCGCGCGCAACGGCGTGCCGCACTACAACGCCGCGCCCTGGCCCTGGTCGCGCGGGGCGGGGCTGGCGCTGGGGGAATCGGTCGGCGGCTACGCGCGCGGGATCGAGAACCTGTTCTGCAACTTCGGCACCCTGTTCGACACCGACGTCTTCCCCGCCCGCCAGGCGGGCCGGATCGAGCATTTCCCCGAGCGGCGGCAGCCCTGGGAGATCTACGTCAACGCCGCCGGCCGGCGCTTCGTCCGCGAGGACATCGACAGCGTCGACGCGCGCGAGATGGCGCTGTTCCAGCAGCTGGGCCAGCGCTACTGGATCGTCCTCGACCACCGGATGCTGCGCGAGGCCCCGCCGATCGTCCAGGACTGGACGCGCGAGCAGGTCGCCACCGCCTTCGAGCGCGGCGGCCCCGCCTTCCTGACCGCGGACAGCCTGGCCGGCCTGGCGGCCCGGGCGGGGATCGACGCCGAAGGGCTGGAACAGTCGGTCGCGGGGTTCAACTACGGCGTGGCGACCGGCAAGGATTTCTTCGGCCGCGCGCACCATCCGCTGCCGATCGCCGAGCCGCCGTTCCACGCGATCCGGATGCAGGCGAGCGCGGTTTCCAGCACGGTCGGGCTGGCGGTGGACGACGAGCTGCGGGTGATCCGCCGCGACGGGACGCCGATCGCCAACCTCTATGCGGCGGGCGAGATCCTCGGCTCCAGCCAGACGATGGGCCAGGCCGCCTGCGGCGGCATGATGGTGACGCCGGCCATGACCTTCGGCCGCCTGCTCGGCGACCACATGATTCCGCTGGAGCCGCGCCGATGACCCTGCCGATCCTCACCGCCCTGCCGGGCGAGCGCCGCGGCTATGTCGACGGGGTCGACGGCCAGCTCCACTATCGCAGCTTCGGCGAAGGCCCGCCGGTCGTGCTGGTGCACCAGGCGCCCTGGGCCTCGATCCAGTTCCGCCATGTCCTGCCGCTGCTCGCCGCGGCGGGCTATCGCGCGGTCGCGCTCGCCCTGCCCGCCCACGGCAGGTCCGCCCCGCCGGCGCGGCCGGGGATCGACGCCTATGCCGCCGCCGTCGGCGCGCTGATCGAGCGGCTGGAGCTGGGCCCCGCGGCGGTCGTCGGCCATCGCGGCGGCGCGCTGGCCGCGGGCCACCTCGCGGCCGAGCGCCCCGCGCTGGTCGCCGGGCTGGTGCTCGACAACGCGCCCTTCTACGACGCCGCCGAGCGCGAAGCGCGGGTCGGCCGCTTTCCCGACAACCAGGAGATCGCGCCCGACGGCAGCCACCTGACCGAGCGCTGGGCCTGGGCGCGCCGCGTCGGCGATCCCGACTGGAGCGACGAGACCCTGCACGTCTCGGTCGTCACCTATTTCACCCACGGCCCGTGGAAGGAGCACGGCCATTCGGTCATCCCGCTCCACGACTTCACGCGCGACGTGCCGCGCATCGCCTGCCCGACGCTGATCGTCGCCAGCCGGACCGACCCGCTGTTCGCATTCGGCGGCCGGCTGCACGCGGCGCGGCCCGACTGGAGCTATGCCGAATTGCCCGGCGGCCCCGGCATGGCGCTCGACCGCCCAGCCGAATGGATGGTCCCGATCCGCGCCTTCCTCGCCGGGCTGTTCCCCAGCCGGGCGGACAAAAATTAGTTTACACGCGGCTCGTTTGATATACACATATAACAAATAAGGTACTGGAGATCGGGGGCGATGCCGAGGGGCGTAGACGCTCAAGGCTACAGGAACTCAGGGAGAATAAACATGCTGCTGGATTCGCGAAAAATCGGATTCTTCGTGGGGGCGATCCTGCTCTCGACCACCTCGGCTCTGGCCCAGACGGCGCCGGAAGCGGAAGCGGATGCGACTGCCGACGATAGCGCGGCAAGCTCGGACATCGTCGTCACCGCGCAGCGCCGCGCGGAGCGCCTTCAGGACGTGCCGCTCGCCGTCACCGCGATCACCAGCGAGGACCTGAGGACGCGCCAGATCAACAACGCGCTCGATCTGGTGAACTACGTGCCGAACCTGATCGGCCACAACAACACCGCGCTCGGCACGGCTAACACCTATGCGCTGCGCGGACTGGCGAACACGGAGTCGATCTCCACCTTCGATCCGCCGATCGGCACCTATGTCGACGACATCTACATCTCGCGCCAGGGCGCCAACAACTTCTCGTTCTTCGACGTCGAGCGGGTCGAGGTCCTGCGCGGGCCGCAGGGCACCCTGTTCGGGCGCAACACCACGGGCGGCGCGATCAACATGATCCTGCGCAAGCCCAGCGACCACGTCACCGGCTACGTCGACATGGGCTACGGCAAGTTCAACCGCGCCCAGTTCCGCGCCTCGGTCGACCTGCCGCTGAGCCAGAACCTGCTGACCAAGATCTCCGGCTACTACACCCGCGCCGACGGCTACGTGCACGACCGGACCACGGGGCAGACGCTGAACGGCGAGGAGAGTTGGGGCCTGCGCGGCGCGATCCGCGCCCTGCCGTCCGATTCCGTGACCTGGGACCTGGCCTTCAGCTACGCCTATTCCTCGGCCGCCAACCTGCCGAACTTCTACGATCTCGCCACCAAGGAGCGGATCAGCTTCACCCCGATCCGCGACGACCAGGGACTGGGCACCGGCCTGGTCTCGGCCGGGCTCGCCGACATTCCGCTCGGCAACAAGGCGCGCACCGCGATCCTCAGTTCGAACATCGAGGTCCGGCTGGGCGACCACGCGACGCTCAACCTGATCACCGGCTATACCTACCTGCGCCAGAAATACACGACCGAGAGCTTCGCCGGGCTCGGCAGCACGACCGTCGTGTTCAACGGGGTGAACTTCATCTCGGGCTCGCGCGGCACCGCCACGCCGCTGGTCAACGACAGCTGGAGCAAGCAGTTCAGCCAGGAGGTCAAGCTGACCGGCGGCCTGTGGAACGACACCCTGACCTATGTCGGCGGCTTCTACTACGTCAAGGAACGCAACTGGACGAACTTCGCCAACATCTCGATCCCGGTCACGAGCGCCGCGCCCACGGTCAGCGGCGACCGGGTCATGCGCAACGACACCGAGGCCTATGCCGGCTACTTCCAGGGCGACCTGCATCTGACGCCCGCGCTGACCTTCACCGCCGGCATCCGCTACACGGATGAGGACAAGACGATCAGCTTCACCCCGAACGCCAGCCCCCTGGCGCGGTCGTCGGCGATCAACCAGCCGTTCGACACCCAGGCCGTGATCGCCGCCGGCATCCCGGTCGAGCTGCGCTCCAAGGTCTGGACGCCGCGTTTCGCGCTGAACTACAAGGTGACGCCGGACGTCATGGTCTTCGCCTCGGCGACCAAGGGCTTCAAGTCCGGCGGCTGGAACTCCCGCGCCTACTACGCATCGGGCGCGACGGCCTTCACCAAGGAGACGATCTGGTCGTTCGAGGGCGGCATCCGCTCCGAATGGTTCGACCGCAAGCTCAAGGTCAACCTGACCGGCTTCTACTTCAAGGACTACGACGCGCAGCTTCCGGGCGGCGGCTACAACCCCGACACCAAGACGATCGTCTATCTGACGCGCAACGTCGCCGACATGAAGAACTACGGGCTCGAGGGCGAGATCAGCTTCAACCCGGTTCCCGGACTGAACCTGTTCTGGAACTTCGGCTTGCAGCACGCGAGCTACGAGAACCTGAACCAGGAGACCAAGGACCAGATCGCGCGCTGCCTCGGCGGCACCTTCTCCGGCAACTGCAACACCGGGATCATCACCGCCACCGGCACGGTGGCCGAGCCGACCCGCCCGCCGCATTTCACCTCGACGCTGGGCACCAGCTACAAGGTCCCGCTCGGGCGCGGCTTCTCGCTGCAACCCAGCGTCAACTGGACCTACGTCAGCGGCACCTGGGTCTCGACCTCGGGCGATCCGTCGGGCTACCAGCCCGGCCACAGCCTGATCAACGCCGGGCTGACGCTGGCGTCGGATCGCGGCCTGTCGATCGGGATCGAATGCAGCAACTGCCTCAATTCGACCTACAAGACCTCGTTCCTGATCTATCCCTACCTCAACAATCCGGGAACCTGGATGATGCGCATTCGCTACGGCTTCTGAGCTAGGCGGGTGCTGGCGGGAGCGGGGGGCATCTGGCCCTCCGCTCTCGCGCTTTTGATGAAGGCTGGCGGCATGGCTGACGCGAAGCAGGTCGAGGTGAAGCTCCCCCGGGCGAGCAAGGGCAAGCGCTCGCGCTTCTTCGACGATCCGGCCATCGACCAGGTGATGACCTTCCTGCTGGAGTTCATGGCCGAGTTCTCCGCCCTGCGCGAACGGCAGGACACCGTCGAGCGGCTGCTCGCGGAAAAGGGCGTGGTCACGCAGGAGGACATCGAGGCCTATCGGCCCGACGCGGCGGTCGAGGCCGAGCGCGGCAAGTGGAACGATGCCTTCATCCGGCGGGTGATGCGGCTGCACGCCCCGGACTAGACCATTGGCATGAGCGGCTACCCCCATCTTTTCTCGCCCGTGCGGGTGGGAGAGCACCTGCTGCCCAGCCGCATCGTCCATGCCTCGACCTCGACCCACTATTGCATCGACGGGCGGATCACCGACCGGCTGATCGACTACTACGCCAACCGCGCGCGGGGCGGCGCGGCGCTGCTGGTCAGCGAGCCGATGGCCATGCTGCCGTGGCAGGCGCTGCCGACGCGGCCGCAGGTGCTCTCGGGCGTCAACGCGGACGGCCTGGCGCGCTGGGCCGAGGCGGTCGCGCGCGAGGGCGGGCTGATGCTCGGCCAGGTCCAGGACAACGGCCGCGGCTTCCGCGCGGGCTTCCGCAACCTCGCCGCGCGCGGCGCCTCGGCCCTGCCCGACGACCTGAGCTGGACCGTGCCCGAAGCGATGGCGACGGCCGATATCCACGCGATGATCGATGCCTTCGTCGCAAGCTGCGCGAACCTTGCGGCGGCGGGCTTCGCCGGGGGAGTGTTCTTGTCAGGGAGGGGGGCTTTTTTTCACCAGTCCCTCGGGGCACATTCCACCCGCCGCGAGGACGAGTTGGGCGGCGACCTCGCCGGGCGGTCGCGGCTGCTCCGCCTGCTGATGCGCGGCATCCGCGAGGCTTGCGGCACGGGCTTCCTGATCGGCGCCAAGCTCCCCGCCTGGGACGGCATGGCGGACGGCATCGACGAGGCGGAGGCGGAGCGGATCACCGCCCGGCTCCATGCCGAGGGCGTCATGGACTACCTCACCTATTGCTGGGGCAGCCATTCGGACACGCTCTACCGGCACCTGCCCGACAACCACGGGCCGAGGATGCCCTACGTCGAGACGATCCACCGCCTCGGCCGCGCCGGCGCGCCGGGGGTGCCGCTCGGCGCGCTGGGCCTCATCACCGACCCCAACGAGGGCGAGCGCATCGTCCGCGACGGCCTGGCCGACCTGGTGATGCTCGCCCGCCCGCTCGTCACCGATCCGGCCTGGCCGCTGAAGGCGCGCGAGGGGCGCGAGGCGGAGATCCGCTATTGCGTGTCCTGCAACACCTGCTGGCACATGATCACCTCCAGCCGGGGCCTGCTCTGCGACAACAATCCGCGCGTCGGCGCGCCCGACGAGGCGGACTGGCGGCCCGAGCCCGCCGCCGTCCCGCGCAAGGTCGCCGTGGTCGGCGCGGGGATCGCCGGGATGGAGGCGGCCTGGGTCGCCGCCGCGCGCGGGCATGAGGTCCACCTGTTCGGCGCCTCCGACGAGCCGGGCGGCAAGACCCGGCTCCACGCCGGCCTGCCGGGCGGGGAGGGACTGAGCAGCATCTACGACTACCAGCAGCTCGCCGCCCTCCGCCACGGCGCGCGACTTCATCTCGGCCGCCGGATTGGGGCAGGAGAGCTGATCGCGCTCGCGCCCGACGCGGTGATCCTCGCTGCCGGCTCGACCCCCGCCTGGCCCAGCTTCCTGCCCGACGCCTGGCGCGAGGAGGGGCTGGTGCCGGACCTGCGCGAGGCGGTGCGCCAGCTTGCCGCCTATCCCGGCCGCAACCCCGGCACGGCCCTGATCTGGGATGAGGACCACGGCATGTTCACCTATGACGCCGCCGAGTTCCTGGCCGACCGCTTCGATCAGGTCGCGATCCTCACCCCGCGCGAGCGGATTGCCAGCGACGAATCGCTCGTCGCGCGGCAGGGCGTCTATCACCGCCTCTATCGCCGCGGCGTGCGGATCGTCACCTCGGTCCGCCCGCTGCCGGAGCCGCGGATCGAGGAGGGCGAGGTCGCCTATGCCAACGTCTATAGCGGCGCGGTCGACGTGCTGCGCGACGTTGCCTTCCTGACCTATGCCACGGCCCGCGTACCCGACGACAGGCTGGCGGCGCCGCTCCGCGCGGCGGGGATCGCGGTCACGACCATCGGCGATTGCAAGGCGCCGCGCATCGCCCTCACCGCCACGGCGGAGGGCTACCGCGCGGCCATGGACCTGTAGGAGCGAATAGCATGTATCCCGATCTCGAAGGCAAGGTGGCGATCGTCACCGGTGCGGGCCGCCGCAAGGGCCTGGGCGAGGCGATCGCCCGCAAGCTGGCCGAGGACGGCGTCCGCCTGGTGATCCACGACCTGGGCCAGGCCGAGGGCGCCATGGCGCCGGCCCACGGCGTCGGTTCGACCGAGGAGATGGCCGCCGTCGCCGATGACATCCGGCGGATCAATCCTCATGTCGCCACCTTCCGGGCCGACATGCGCGAGGAGGCGCAGGTCGCCGCGCTCGTCGCCCATGCGGTCGAGCGGTTCGGGCGGCTCGACATCCTCGTCAACAACGCGGGCGTCGGCTACCTGTTCGGCCCACTGGTCGATGCGACGCAGGAGATGTGGGACACGGTGCTCAACGTGAACCTGCGCGGGGCCTTCTTCGCGACCAAGCACGCCGTGCGGCAGATGCTGACGCAGGAGGTGCAGCCCGGCTGGGGGCGGGGGCGGATCGTCTCGATCGGCAGCCGGGGCTCGAAATCGGGCTCGGCGCTGACCTCCTCCTACATCGCCTCCAAGCACGGACTGGTCGGCCTGACCCGCTCCGCCGCGATCGAGCTGGGGCCGCAGGAGATCACGGTCAACGCCGTCTGCCCGAACCACGTGACCACCGGGCTGGGCGGCTGGCAGAACGAGTTCATGGCCAGGGCGCGCGGGCAGACGCTCGACGAATACATGGCGGCGATGCGCGGGCGCATCCCGCTCGGCCGGGTGGGCGAGCCGAGCGATACCGCCAACGCCTGCGCCTTCCTCTGCTCGGGCCAGGCGCGCTACATCACCGGCGAGGCGATGAACGTCTCGGGCGGCGAGGAGATGCACTGAGGCGGGACGGACGGGCTCAGCGGGCCACCGCGGCGGCGGCGATCCGTTCGTCCTGCTCGGCCGTGCCGCCGGAGACGCCGACCGCCCCGGCGACCGCGCCGGTCTCGGCCGTGATCGGCACCCCGCCCGCCATCGGCAGGTAGTCGGTCAGCGCGAGCAGCGCGGGATCGCCGGCCACCCGGTCGGCCAGCACCCGGCTCGGGGCTCGGAGCAGGGCCGCGGTGCGCGCCTTGCGCAGGGCGACCTCGGCGGTGAGCAGGCCGGCGCCATCCATCCGGTGCAGCGCCACGGGATAGCCGCCCGCGTCGACCACGGCCAGGCTGACCGCCAGCCCCAGTGCGTCCGCCTCGGCCAGCCCGGCCGCGATCGCCGCGCGGGCGTCGGCGGAATCGACAAATGGCTTGAATTGCATGATCGATGGACCTTTCCTGTTGCCGATCCTATTCGCAAGGATCACCGCGCAGCCGCGCGAATGAGGGAGCGGACTTTCCTTGGCTAGTGAAAGCGGAGAAATCGTCGCGGTGGATCGCGGCCACGCCGTGCCGCTCTACCATCAGATCTTCCTGCAACTGCGCGAGGAGATCACCAGCGGCGAGCGCGCGTTCGGCTCGCGGATGCCCACCGAGCAGGAGCTTTCCGCCCAGTTCGGCGTGTCGCGCATCACCGCGCGCCGCGCGCTGGACGAGCTGGCGGAGAACCACCTGGTCGAGCGCAAGCGGCGCGTCGGTACGACGGTCGTGTTCCAGTCGCCGGTCAAGCCGATCCAGGGCAACATCGAGCAGGCGCTCGATTCGCTGCTGACCTTCGGCCGCGAGACCAAGGTGAAGCTGCTGGAGGTGGAGACCGTGCCGGCGCGGCCGCCGATCGACGAGGCGCTGGAGATCCCGGTCAACAGCCAGGTCCTGCGGGTGGTCAGGATGCGCGGGCTGGACGGCGTGCCGGTCGGCCATTTCGTCAGCTACATCCCTGCGGCGCTCGGCGCGGGGATGACCCGGGCGAAGCTGAAGTCGACCCCGATGCTGGCCCTGCTGGAGGAGGCGGGGGCGCATATCGGCTCGGCCCGGCAGACGATCTCGGCGACGCTGGCCGACGCCGCGCTGGCGGCCATCCTCCAGGTGGACATCGGCTCGCCGATCCTGCGCGTCAGCCGCACCGTGCTCGACACCAAGGGCGTGCCGGTGCAGCACATCCTCGCCCAGTATCGGTCCGACCGCTATCAGATCCGCCTCGATCTCAATTCCCCGGCCTCGGCCGAGCACCTGCTCTGAGCCTCAGCCTTATTTGACATAGAGGTATGACAAAAAAGCTGGCATGACCATCCCTTGCCGCCGCGCGCGGGCAGGAAGGATTGGGCATGAGCGACTGGACGACCTTCACCGAGCCGGACCTGCTGCGGATCGTCGCGACGACCGCGGCCGTGCCCGATCTCGACGCGGCCGAGGCCGCCTATACGCGCTATCTCGGCTATGGTGTGGTCGAGCGGGGGGCGCTGGACGCCGACCTCGCGGTGAGCTGGGGCAGGCCGGGCAGCGCGGGCGCACGCCATGTCGTGATGCGCGCTTCGGGCGAGACGGATACCTTTGTCCGCCTGGTCGAGGCGCCGGCCGTGCCGGGCTATCGCCCGCTGACCAGCTTCGGCTGGACCGCCTTCGAGATCATCGTCGACGATGTCCATGCCCTGGCCGAGCGGCTCGCCGCCTCGCCCTTCGAGATCATCGGCCCGCCCAAGCCCTTGCAGTTCATGCCCTCGATCATCGCGATGCAGGCGGTCGGGCCGGGCGGCGAGTGCCTCTACTTCACCATGGAGAGCGGGGACCGCGACAGCTCGATCCTGCCGCCGCCGAGCGGCTTCGTCGGGCGGACCTTCATCGTCGTCTGCGCGGGCGCGGACTTCGCGGCCATGCTGCGCTGGTACGTCGACCGTTTCTCGCTGCGCGAGCGGCCGGTGCGGCAGAGCAAGGTCGAGATCGTCCAGCGCGCCCAGGGCCTCTCGCCCGACCACACGATCGAGCTGAGCGCGATCGGGATGCGCCAACGCGGCAACCTGGTGGAGCTGGACGGCTATCCCACCGGGCCCGGCCGCATCGCCGGCCCGCGCCCGGGCGATCCGGCCATGCTGCCGCCGGGCAATGCCCTGGTCACGCTGGAGGTCGAGCGGCTCGATGCCGTCGCCGCCCTGGCGATCCAGCCGCCCGCCCGGCACGGCGCGGCGATCTACGGCGGGCGGCGGGGCTGCACGATCCCCGGGCCGGCCGGGGGACCGCTGGGGCTGGTCGAGGCCGGTTGATCGGGGCGAGGCCCCGGTTACGGGCTCTTCAAACGCCTCCCTACAGGGCGGCGCGGATGCTCCAGGCGCGCCCGCTCACCCCCCCGCCTGCGGGCGCCAGCTATCGACCAGCTCGCCCGCCGTGGCGAACCAAGTGGCCTCGTCGCCGGCCAGCCGGCCGAGCAGGGCCTCGAAGGCGTCCATGCGATAGGGCAGGCCGGTAATATAGGGCGTCAGGGTGAAGGGCAGCACCCGGCCTGCGCCGTACTGGGCGGATTCGGCCTTGAGCCAGGCCAGCGCGTCCTCGATCTGCTGGGCCACGCTGTCCATCGATTGCTGCTGGACCGCGATCATCTGGCGGTCGGACAGCTCGTGGTTGAACGGCACGCTGACGATCGTGCCCGCCTCGGTGGTGGCGAGATAGGGCAGATCGTCGTTCACCCAGTCGCACATGTAGTCGAACCCGGCCTCGACCAGCAGGCGCGGGGTGTTGAAGCTCTGCGAGCGGGCGATGGACTGCCAGCCGCGCGGCGCCGTGCCGGCGACCTCGGCTAGGCGGTCGCGCGCCTCGACGATCAGCGCGCGCTCCTCGGCCTCGTCCATGCCGCCCGCGATCGTGCCGTTCATGTCGGTCGAATGGGCGATGATCTCGTGCCCGGCGGAGAGGATGTCGGCGATGACCGAGGGATAGCGCTCCGCGATCGCCGAGTTGACCGCGACGGTCGCCTTTACCCCCGCCTTGGCGAAGGCGTCGAGCAGCCGGTAGAAGCCGACCCGCGTCCCGTATTCCCGCGCGGTGTAGTGGCGATAGTCGGGATAGGGCGTGACCATGTGGCCCGGCGCGCGGAACGGCGTGTCGGACGGGGTGATCGGGAACCATTCGAGGTTGACCAGCAGCGTCACCGCCACCGGCTTGCCGCCCGGCCAGGCGACCGGCCTGCGCGAGGGCATGGGTGCGGCGGGATAGAGCCCGTGATCCATCCCCTCGCGGCGCTTGGGATATTCGAGATAGGCGGGATCGAGCGTCATGGCGTCAGGCCTTTGCGTAGCGGGCTGCATCGGCGACGGCGGCGTCGTAGCCGGTCGCGAGGAAATGGTCGGCGATGTCGCCCGAACGGGTGATCCAGGCGCGCCCGTCGGCGGCGATGTGGCGCAGCACCTCCTCGAACGGGCCGATGCGGTGCGGCTGGCCGATCAGGTAGCTGTGCAGCGGGATGCACATCACCGTGCCGGAGGCCGCGCCTTCCGCCGCCAGCCGGTCGTACTGCCGGATCAGCGTGTCGGCATATTCGCGCGGGCTCATGTTGTAGACGAAGAAGCCGTAGTGGTCGTTCACCTCGATGCTGTAGGGCATCGACACCAGCCGGCCCTGCTTGACGTGGACCGGCCCCGGCTGATCGTCGTGATAGAGATCGCAGGTATAGGTCATGCCGTATTCGGCGATCAGGTCCATCGTGCGCGGCGTGTGGGTCAGGGCCGGGGCGAGCCAGCCCTTGATCGTCTGGCCGGTGGCCTCGCGCACCGTCCGGATCGAATCCTCGATGATCGCGCGTTCCTGCGCCTCGTCCATGCCGTAGCTGTAGCGGGTGTTGTAGATGCCGTGGCTGAAGAACTCCCAGCCCAGCGCATTGGCATTCGCGACCACGTCCGGATGGTGCTGGCACAGCGCCACCGAGAGCGAGACCGAGCCCTTGAAGCCGTGCTTCTCCATCACCTCGGCCATGCGCCAGTGGCCGATGCGGTTGGCGTAGTCGCGATGGCCGTAGCTCACCACGTCGGGGTGCGGCCTGGTCCAGCTCTTGCGCTGCGGATTGGCGGGCGGGTCGATCTCGTAGAATTCGAGGTTGGGCGAGACCCAGACGGCGACCGTCTTGCCGTCCGGCCATTCCAGCTTCGGACGGTCGCGATAGGGCCGGAAGTCGTAGAGGCCCGGGTCCTTCTCTCCCTCGCGCATCAGCGTGCCTCCAGCCAGTCGATCACCGTCTGCACCGGCTCGACATCGGCATATTTGAGCTGGAGGTCGGTCAGGTTGGCGAAGTGATAGCTCTCGTGCTTGTCGGCGCAGGTCTCGATCGGGACGATCGTGCGATAGCCGCGGCTGAGGCTGTCGACCGCCGTCGCCCGGATGCAGCCGGAGGTCGAGCCGCCGGTGATCACCACGGTATCGACCTTGTGCCAGACCAGCAGGCTTTGCAGCGGCGTCTCGAAGAAGGCCGAGGGCATCCGCTTGGTGTAGATCGCGTCGCGCTCGTGGTCGATCTCGCAGCGCTCGTCGAACGCGTGGCGGCGCGAGCCGTACTTGATGTTCTGGAGCGAATCCGGCGTATCGGTGCGCGTCCCCCAGACGCCCGCGTCGCTGGCGTCCTCCATGTAGGCGACATGGGTCCAGATCACCGGCATCCCCTTCTCGCGGGCCAGGCGCGAGATGGTGTTGGCATGTTCGATCTGCCGCGGATCGGTCTCGTAGGCGGTCTTGAACTCGTCGATCCGGGTATAGGCGTTCTGGAAGTCGACGTTGACGATGGCCAGCTTGTCGCCGAAGCCGAACTTGGCGCGGGCGGGATTGGCCATCACCTCCTCGAAGATCTGCCGGGCGGTCTTGTCCTCCCGGATCATCCTGGTGCCGATCGTCATGCCGCGGACTCCATCGAAGGTGCGTGGGATTCGGGAACGAAGCCGAGCGGCAGCCCGGCGTCGGGGGTGAAGCCGTAGAGCGGCTCGTCGGGCAGCGCCTCGGCCACGATCTTGCGGACCTCGAGCAGCTTGGCGAGGTCGATCCCGGTCTTGAGGCCCATGGCCTGGAGCATGAACACCAGGTCCTCGGTGACGATGTTGCCGCTCGCGCCGGGGGCGAAGGGGCAGCCGCCGATGCCGCCGAGCGAGGAATCGACCGTGTCCAGCCCCATCTCCAGCGCGGCGAGCACGTTGGCGAGGCCGAGCCCGCGGGTGTTGTGCAGGTGGATGCCGGTCAGCGCCTCGTCGCCCACCGCGCCGCGCACCGCGCGGACCATGTCCTTGACCGCCCTGGGATCGGCATAGCCGGTCGTGTCCGACAGCCCGACCTCGTCGCAGCCGGCGGCCATGAGCTGCTCGGCCAGGCCGAGGATCTGCGGCAGGGGAATCGCGCCTTCGAGGGTGCAGCCGAACACGGTCGAGAGGCTGCCCTCGAAGTGCGGGCGGCGGTCTTCCGGCTGTTCGGCGATCAGCGCGGCGATGGCGCGGGCTTCCTCGATCACCTGGGCGTGGGTGCGGCGCAGGTTGGCCAGGCTGTGCGTCTCCGAGACCGACAGCGGCAGGGTGAGCTTGTCCGCGCCCGCGGCGATCGCCGCTTCGGCGCCGCGCAGGTTGGGGACAAGCACCGCCACGGTCAGGCCGGGGATCGTCTTGGCGAAGGCGACGATCTCGGCGGTGTCGGCCAGTTGCGGCAGGACCTTGGCCGGGACGAAGCTGCCGACCTCGATCTCGCGCACGCCGGCGGCCGCCTCGGCCGCGATCCATGCCTTTTTGGCAGGGGTGGGCAGAATGCTCTTGATGCTTTGCAGGCCGTCTCGCGGACCGACCTCGCTGACCAGTATCTCGGGTGCCATCAAACCTCTGCTTGCTTTATTGTCCTATTTCTATATCAAATAATGCCGGATTGTCGAGACGCGTCGATGCGAAAGTTGGGGGTTTGGAATGCCGGAATCATCGCCGCTTGCCGGTCTTAAGGTAGTCGAATTCACGCATATGGTCATGGGGCCGTCGATCGGGGTGATTCTCGGCGACCTCGGCGCCGACGTGGTGAAGGTGGAGCCGGAGGGCGGCGACCACACCCGCCGCCTGCTGGGCTCGGGCGCGGGCTATTTCCCGATGTTCAACCGCAACAAGCGCAGCATCTGCCTCGACCTCAAGTCGCCCGAGGGCCTGGCCGCCGCGCGCCGCCTGATCGACGAGGCGGACGTGATGATCGAGAATTTCCGGCCCGGCGCGCTGGAGAAGCTCGGGCTCGGGCCGGACGCCTTCAAGGAAAGCAACCCGCGCCTGATCTATTGCACCGCAAAGGGCTTCCTGACCGGGCCCTACGGCCACCGCACGGCGCTGGACGAGGTGGCGCAGATGATGGGCGGCCTTGCCTACATGACCGGCCCTCCGGGCCGTCCGCTGCGCGCGGGCGCCTCGGTGATCGACATCGCCGGCGGCATGTTCGGGGTGATCGGCATCCTCGCCGCGCTGGAGCAGCGCCACCGCACCGGCGAGGGGGGCGAGGTGAAGTGCTCGCTGTTCGAGACCACCGCCTTCCTCGTCGGTCAGCACATGGCCCAGGCGGCCGTCACCGGAACTCCGGCCCCGCCGATGCCGGCGCGGATCTCGGCCTGGGCGGTCTATGACGTGTTCGAGACCGCCGATCCCGCCGAGCAACTGTTCGTCGGCGTGGTCAGCGATGCGCAGTGGCAGGCGTTCTGCGCCGAGTTCAAGCTGACCGAGTTCGCCGCCGACGCCGGGCTCGCCGCCAACAACGACCGGGTGCGCCAGCGCGACCGCGTGCTGCCGCCACTGCGCACGATGTTCGCCGCCATGCCGCGCGCCGAGATCATCGGCCGGCTGGAGGCGATCGGCCTGCCCTTCGCCCCGATCATGCGTCCGGAGGACCTGTTCGACGATCCCCACCTGACCGCGGCGGGCGGGCTGCTCGACCTCACGCTGGAGGACGGCACCAAGGTCTCGCTGCCGGCCCTGCCGCTGGAGATCGACGGCGTTAAGCCTGGCCTCCACCGCGACCTGCCGCGGCCCGGCGAGCACACCGACGAGCTGCTGGGCGAGGGCCGGAAGCCTTGAGCCGAACGATCTTCGACAAGATCTGGGACGCGCACCGCGTGACCCAGACGCCCGGCGGGCTCGACCTGATCCTGATCGACCGGGTGCTGCTGCACGAGCGGACCGGCGGCGTCGCGCTGCGCGGGTTGCAGGAGCGCGGCCTGCCAGTCTTCGCGCCCGACCAGGCCTTCGCGGTGATGGACCACATCATCGACACTCGGCCCGGCCGTACCGACCGGACGCTGATGCCGACCGGCACCGACTTCATCCTCGCCACGCGCGAGGCGGCGGGGAAGGCGGGCATCCGCCTGTTCGACCTCGACGACCCGCAGCAGGGCATCGTCCACGTGATGTCGCCGGAACTGGGGATCGTCCTGCCCGGCGCGACGCTGGTCTGCCCGGACAGCCACACCTGCTCGCAGGGGGCGCTGGGCGCGCTCGCCTGGGGCATCGGCTCGACCGAGGCCGAACATGCGCTGGCGACCTCGACCCTGCGGGTCCGTCGCCCGCCGCGGATGCAGGTGCGGATCGACGGCGAGCTGGCCCCCGGCGTGACGGCGAAGGACCTCGCCCTGGCGCTGCTCGGCCGCTTCGGCGTCGGCGGCGGGGCCGGCCATGTCGTCGAATATGCCGGTAGCGCGGTTCGCGCGCTGGAGGTCGAGGCGCGGCTGACGCTCTGCAACATGGGCACCGAGTTCGCCGCCTTCACCGCGATCGTCGCGCCGGACGAGAAGGTGCTGGATTTCCTCAAGGGTCGTCCCTTCGCGCCGAGCGGCGCGGACTGGGACGCGGCGGCGAAGGAATGGCTCTCGCTCGCCAGCGACGCCGACGCCGAGTTCGAGGTCGAGCGCCTGTTCGACGCGCGCGAGGTCGCGCCGATGATCACCTGGGGCACCAGCCCGCAGCAGGTGGTGCCGATCGACGGCGCGGTCCCGGCGGTGGGCGAGGGGCAGGGCACGGCCGAGAGCCAGCGGCGCGCACTCGACTATATGGGGCTGGAGCCGGGCGCGCGGCTGACCGACCTGCCGATCGGCGCCGCCTTCATCGGATCGTGCACGAACAGCCGGATCAGCGACCTGCGCCGTGCCGCGGCTCTGCTCCGCGGACGGCACGTCGCCCCGGGGGTCAAGGCGATCTGCGTCCCCGGCTCGACCCAGGTGAAGCGCCAGGCCGAGGCGGAAGGACTGCACGAGGTCTTCCAGGCGGCGGGCTTCGAATGGCGCGAATCCGGCTGCTCGATGTGCTTCTTCGCCGGGGGCGAGAGCTTCGGCCCGCAGGAGCGCGTGGTCTCCTCCACCAACCGCAATTTCGAGAGCCGGCAGGGGCCGGGCCCGCGCACCCATCTGGCCTCGCCGGAAACCGTCGCTGCCTCGGCGCTCGCCGGCCATATCGCCGATCCGCGCCAGGTAGCCGCCCGATGAAGCCCTTCATCCGCCTCACCGCCACCGCCGCGCCGCTGCTGCGCGACAACGTCGATACCGACGCGATCATCCCCTCGCGCGAGATGCGCAGCGTCTCAAAGAAGGGGCTGGCCGACGGCCTGTTCGCCGGGTGGCGCTATACGGCGATCGGCTCGCGCGAGCCGCAGGCCGACTTTGTGCTCAACCAGCCGCGTTACGCGGGTGCGCAGATCCTGGTCAGCGGCGCGAACTTCGGCTGCGGATCGAGCCGCGAGCACGCCGTCTGGGCCTTGGCCGAATACGGCTTCCGCGCCGTGGTCGCGCCTTCATTCAACCCGATCTTCCAGGGCAACTGCATCGCCAACGGCGTGGTGCCCGTGGTGCTGGACGGCGAGGCGGTGGCGAGCATCGCTGGCGCGCTAGAGGAAGCCACCGAACCGCTGCTCACCGTGGACCTCGAAGCGCAGACCGTGGCGCTCGTGGATGGCCGGAGCTGGCATTTCGACATCGACCAGGAAGCGCGCGGTGCGCTGCTGGCGGGCCTCGACGCCGTTGCCCGGACGCTGCAACTGGCGGACGAAATCGCCGCCTTCCGCGTGCAGGACGCGGCGCGCCGGCCGTGGATCTACGCGCCGGTCAAGCGCGCCCTTGGCTGAGTGTGGGGATTACGGCTCGGGCGTTGCCCGAGCCTGTTCCGATGCATCAAACCACGATCGCTGATTGTAGTGGGCGGTAGCAGAGGACGTGGGGCGACCCAGCGCCGCCCCACTGCCCCTCGCGCAATCAGCGGCAGGTGCGCAGCGGGGAGCCGCTTTCCTTGGCGACCCAGGCGATGATGTCCGCGCGCTCCTCCGCCTTGGCGACCCCGGCGAAGACCATCCGGTTGCCTGGGATGGCCCGCGACGGCGCGCGCAGGAAGTTGTCGAGCGAGGTCGGGTTCCAGCGCGGCCGGGCCGCCTGGAAGGCCGGCGAATAGTTGAAGCCCGCCGCCCCGGCCGGCGCCCGTTCCAGGACCTTGCCCAGGTTGGGGCCGACCAGATTGCGCTCGCCTTCCTTCACGGTGTGGCACGCCCGGCATTTCAGGAAGGCCCGCCGCCCCCGCTCCAGGTCCGCCGCGACCGGCCGGTTGCCGATCGTAACGTCGCAGGCGGCATTCGCCACCGCCGGGACGGCGACGGCTAGGGTGGTGACAGCGAGCAGGGAAAGCCGGATGAATTTCATAGGATGCTCTCGTTCAGAAGTTGAAGGTAGCGGAAAGGCCGATTTCCCGGCCGCGATCCATGCCCACCGCTAGGCAGCGCTGCTCCGGGGCCAGGCTGTAGGTGCCGCCGCCCGGTTTCGCCATGTAGAGGCAGGAGTTGGTGGCCGAGGCGGCCGCCGACGATGCCTTGTTGTTGTCGAGCAAGTCGCGGACGAACAGGGTGACGCCGATATTGTTGCGGAAGTCGAAGCCGGCCGACAGGTTCCAGCGCCAGACCGCGGCGAGCTGGGCCAGGTTGGCGCTGTCGGCGAAGCGCTTGCCGGTATAGGAGACGTTGGTGCCCAGCCGCATGGTGGTGCCGCCGCCCAGCTCCTTCGCGTAGTCGACCCCGGCGGAGCCCGTCCAGCGGGGCAGGCCGATCGACGTCTTGCCCTCGAAGGTCGAGCCCTGGAACAGCAGGGTCAGGTTGGCGTCGTCCGGCTTGACCGCGGCGGTGTATTTCTGGTCGGCATAGGCCAGGCCGGCGCGGAAGGTCAGCTCTTTCGTCGGCCGGTAGTTGCCTTCCAGCTCGAAGCCCCAGATGCGTGAGGTGCCGATGTTCTGGAACAGGGTCGTGGCCACCCCCAGCGCGGTCGAGACCGCCGAGAACTGTTGGTTGGTCACGTCCATGTAGTAGCCCGCGCCCGACAGGAAGACCTTGCCGTCCGGGCTCCGCCACTTGGCGCCGATCTCGTAGTTGCGGTTATGCTCGGGCTGCACGTAGAGGAAGCTGGTGCGGATCGTCTGGTTCCAGCGGCCCGGCTTGGTGCCTTCCGAATAGAGCGCATAGACCTGACTGCCCTCGGTGGGCCGAAAGGTCAGCGTGGCGCGCGGAATGAAGCGGCGGTTGGTGACGGTCTGCTGGTAGGTCTTGTAGCCGCCGGTCGTCGCGGTCGAGCAGATCGTGCAGGGCTCGAAGATGTTGCTCTCGATGTCGTAGCGGCCTTCCAGCTCCAGGGTGAGCCGGGGTGAGAAGTCGTAGGCGATGTCGCCGAAGATAGCGAAGTTGCGCGCGTTCTCGTCGCCGCGGCTGCGTCCGGTGGGGTTGGAGACGGTGATGTTGGTCTGCGAGTAGCTGGTCAGGCTCTCGTAGAGGAAATAGCCGCCGACGCTCCACCGCAGCGCCCGGTCGCGGGGCGAGGAGAGGCGGATCTCGCTGCTCACGACCCGGTAATAGTCGTTGGTGGCCGAGAAGAACGGGTTGGCGGCCTTGCTTGGCGAGGTTGCGGTGTCCGACAGGCGACGAGAATAGGGCCTGTTCCCGAAGAACGGGTCATCGTAGCCCTGGCGGTAGTAGAGGTCCTGGTTGGACCAGCTTTTCTCGTTCTGGTAGCCGGCCTTCAGCGACAGGTTGTAGCCCGCGCCGAAGGTCCAGTCGGCGACGGCCGAGATGAAGTACTGGTCGCGATCGATGCCGCAGAGCAGGGGCCGCGCCGCCGCGCTCTCGCAGCCCGCCATCTCGGGAGAGACGTCGCCGAGCGTGCCGATCGGCCAGTACACCGGATTGGCCGTGGTGTTGAGGTTGGTCAGCGGGGTGCCGGCGGCCTTCCATTCGTCGACCTGCAAAGTGACGAAGGTCGGGGTGGAATCGCGCTGCTCCTCGTAGATGCCGAACAGCTTCAGCTTGAAGTTGTCGGTCGGCTTGAACAGCAGGGTGGCGGAGCCGAGCTTGGTCCGCTCTTCGCCGATACGCACCGTACGCGCGGGGCTGACGCGGCTCGCCAGCGCACCCATGGTCTTCCAGCGACCACCCAGCGACAGCCAGAGCTGGTCGGCGAGGATCGGCATGTCGATGACGCCCGCGATCTCGCGGTTGAGGTCGTTGGCGCCCTGGTTCTGGCTCATGAAGCCGCTGAGGCGGCCCTGGATGCGGTCCGGCGTCCGCTCGGCCAGGTGGTAGTTGATCGCGCCCGCGTAGGTCTGGCGCCCGAACTGGGTCGACTGCGGGCCGCGCAGGACCTCGACCCCGTCGATGTCGGGGAAGTCCAGCATCGATGCCGATCCGCCGAGGAAGACGCCGTCGAGGAAGACCGAGACCGACTGGAGCTGCTTGTTGATCGTGTTCGGCGCGAGGCCGCGGATCGCCAGGGTCGAGGCGCGAACCTGGTGGCGCGCGAGATCGTCCGCGCTGACCGCGACGATGGACAGCGACACGTCCTCCAGCTTTTCCGGCCGCCCCTTCGCCGTCACGACGATCTCGTCGTAGTCGGACGCCTCCTCGGCGGGCGCGGCGGTTTCGGCCGCCAGGACGCTGGTCGACGACAGCAAGGTCCCGGCGAGAAGGGCGCCCACCATGCCATAAGGCAAGCGCGATTTACGATCCTGCACTGCAATTCCCCTCATTTACCCTGAATTAAATCACCCCATATAGTTATAATAATGATATGATATTAAGATAAATGGCAAGATATTTTTATTTTTAAATATCAATTGTTTGATTATAAGATGAAGCTGAAATTCATCAATTAAGGCTGGATATATTGGCCCAGAAGTTCGAGTGCTGCGCGCTCGCCGCTTTCGAGGGCGCCTTCGATGCCCGAGGACAGGTCGGCCGAATGCTCGCCGGCGAAGGCGATCCGGCCGTGGGCGGCCTTGAGCTGCTTCTGCACCTGGGCGAGGTTGCCGGGCCGGCGTCCGGCGAAGGTGCCGAGCGCGCGCGGGTTGGCCGTCCACGACCAGGCCCCGCCGGTGGTGATCCGGCCTTCGAGCGAGGGGCGGGCGGGGACGATCTGGCGGCGCACGGCTTCCTTCAGCTCGGCGTCGGCATTGCCCTGGAGCAGGGCCGCCTTCGGCTTCTGGGCATAGACCCAGAGATGCTGGCCGACCTCGTTGCCGACGAGGAAGGTGCGGAATGGCAGGGTGTCGCTCCATAGCGAGGGCGGCAGTCCGTCCTCCTCCCAGAACGGCGCGGTGACGGGGAAGAAGAAGCTGGCCGCCTCACCATAGGGAACCGCGTCCCAGGCCGCGCGGCCGGGCGGGAGCGGATCGAGCCGCAGCTGCTTCAGCACGGGCAGGGGCACCGTCACCAGCGCGCGGGCGGCGCTGTAGCGGCGGCCCTCGGCGTCCTCGGCGACGATCCCGCCCGGCCCTTGGGAAATCCCCCGGATCGAGACGCCGTAGCGGACCCGCTCGCCCAGCGTGGCGGCCATGGCGTCGGTCAGGCGGCTCATCCCGCCGGACAGCGCGTCGACCCCGCCGAGCGCGGCGGACTGGCTGCGGATCTGGTCGCGGCGCAGCATCCACAAGGCGGAGACGCCGGACAGCGTGTCCCCGGTTCCGGGCTGGATGAAGGAAAGGGCGGCATCGTCGGCGCCGAGCTGGCGCAGCAGCGCGTCATAGGCTCCGTCGCGCGCTGCGCCCTGGGCGGAGAGCCAAGCCTCGGCATCGGCGAGCGGCGCGGCCTTGGCCATGATCGCCCCTTCGACCGACTGCGGCGGCACGGCGCGCAGCGCGGCTGGCAGCGGGTTCGCCTTGTCCGCGGCCCAGTCGCGCGGATGGATCAGTCGCCCGTCGACGTGGATCGCCATCCCCGGCGGAATCGCCGGGCGGGGGACGAGCTTAAGCCCGAGGTCGTCGACCAGACGGCGGGTGCGGGCATAGAGCGGCCCGACCTCCGACCCGCCTGCCTCGGGGCGACCCGGCGCGTCGTCGAGCGTGCGGACGCGGCCGCCGGGGCGGCTGTCGGCCTCGACCACGAGGACCTTCATGCCTTCCCCCGCGAGGATCATCGCGGCGTTGAGCCCGGAGAGGCCCGCGCCGACGATCAGCAAGTCGGCGGTTTCACCGGCCAGCGCCCGCCCGTGGAGCAGGGTGGCGGCGCCGAGCGCTCCCAGCCCGCCGAGAAAGCGGCGGCGGTTCAGCCCTGCCAGAAGCTGGTCCACCGGAACTTGTCCTTGAGGTATTCCCAGGCGTCCCGCTTGGTGTCGGGCACGCGCGCCAGCCAGAGGTTGGGATCGTAGCGCTCCCGGTAGTCCTCATAGACGTGACGGTAGAGCGAGAAGTGCACGTCGGGGATGCGGTGGCCCTTGCGGAAGCTCTCCATGTCGAAGACCGCGCGGCGGCGGGTCTCGAACTTGTCGGCCTCGGCGAGGACGGTGCCCTTGGGGCCGAAGATCGCCGAGCGGCCGACCCAGTCGTTCTTCGGCGCCTGCTCCACGAAGTAGTGGTCCGAGGTGCGGAACACGTCCATGCTGTTGTTGACGATCGTGACGAAGACGTCGTTGTGATAGGCGGTCAGGCGCATGTCGTGCCATTCGCAGCCGCCGGTCGCGGTGCGCAGGATGATCTCCGCGCCCTTCAGGGCCATGCAGCGGAACAGCTCGGGCTCGAACTGGACCGAGGACATCGAGATGTTGCCGATGTCCGTCCGCTCGACCGGGATGACCGCGTCGAGGCCGTACATTTCCACGTAGCGGTCATAGACGTCATAGATCGTCGTGGTGAACTGCTCGACGCCGGGCCACATGCCGCGCATGTTGCGCTGCTTCCAGTGGCGCGCGATGAGCTTGCCGGTCGGCGCGATGAGCAGCTGGGTGTTCATCGTGTGCCCGGCCCAGTCGTCGTCGAGCATCTGGCAGCCGAGCGCGATGTAGCAGTTGTACTGCTTCGCCTTCTCGCCGATCGCGGCGATCTCCGGGCCGTCGGGATGGCGCGAGACGCGCAGGTATTGCTTGAGGTCCCAGGGGGCGAAGCCGTGCAGCGGGAACTCGTGGAAGCAGAGCAGGTCGCAGCGGCCGCCGACCTGCTGGGCCTTGTCGATCGCGTTGAGCAGGTAGGCGAGGTTCTCGCGGATGCCCGGCTCCGGGTTGTCGCCGTCGACGGCGCGCACTGGCGTCTGGACGACCCCGACCGAAATCTTCGGCGACCGCAGCGGAACCGTCTCGTAGGTGCCGTCGTGCCGCACGATTCCTCCGCGCTCGCCCTTGTTTTCTGCTTGCATTACGCTCCCCGCCAGTATGATCCCTCGGTGGATCTGATCGGCCTGGAGCCTATTGCACGACTGGTGATATTGCAATAGGGTTATAACAACATGATGTTTGACGCGCCGAGAGGTTTTGGAAGGCCATGCTGATTAACAACTGGTACGTCGCGGCGGAATCCGCGGACCTGACGCCCGGCGCCCCCAAGCGGGTGCGGATGCTGGGTTTCGACTTCGCGCTCTATCGCGATTCGGCGGGCAAGGCGGTCTGCGTGTCCGACGTCTGCGTCCATCGCGGGGCCTCGCTCGCCGCCGGGCGCTGCGACGGCGACCGGATCGCCTGTCCGTTCCACGGCTGGGAGTTCGAGAGCGACGGGCAATGCGCGAAGATCCCCGCCCTGGGCGAGCTCAAGGTGCCCCGGCGCGCGCGGATCGACAGCTATCCGACCGAGGAAATCTACGGCTGGATCTGGGTGTTCCTGGGCGACCTGCCCGAGGAGGAGCGGCCCGCGCCGCCCGCCTTCCTGCCCGAGTTCGACCAGACCGATAGCTGGCGCACGACGCGGATGGTCGTGGAGGCCCCGGTCAACTGGACCAAGTTCGAGGAGAACTCGCTCGACACCGCGCACCTGTCCTTCGTCCACAAGGCCTTCGGCAACCGCCTGGATCCGCGCGCGACGCTCGTGCCGATCGAGCGTACCGCCTATGGCGCCCGGGTCGCGCGCGAGCGCACCCCGCCCAAGCCCGAGGTCAAGGCCGGGGTGCTCGGCGAGCTGCTGGCCCAGCCGCGCGACAAGACCAGCGTGGCGCTGGAGTTCTCGCTGCTCGGAGTCTGCCACCGCATCCAGCCGACGTTCCGGCCGGGGATGAGCCAGGTGGTCTTTTCTGCCTCGACCCCGATCGACCCCTACAACACCCGCTAGTTCGGCCTCCAGGCGCGCAACTACGCGATCGAGCCCGAGCACGACGCGGAGCGGCTGGACGGGCGCAAGCAGGCGATCGACGAGGACATTGCGGTCGCCTCCACGATACGTCCGCGCGTCGGCCCGACACCCTTCGCGGACGAGTTCCTGACCCGTGCCGACGAGATGGAATCGATCTTCCGCGGGCTGGTCATCCAGATGGCCGAAGCCGGTTGGGAGATCGACTATGCGAAGGTCGCCGCCGAATGGGACAGCAAGGTCTATGTGATCCCGAGCCCGGCCCGCCGCGCCGATCCCAAGAACTGGGTGCACGAGGCCGTGCCGACCACGCGGCCGCGCCGTGAGGGCTTCGGCTGGGCGGAGATCGCCCGCGAGGCCGGGCAGCGCGCGCGGGCGCTGAGCGTGGCCGCCGAATGAGCGGGCCCGCCACCGATCCGGCGATGCACTCCATGTCGCCCAGGCTTTCGGCGGACGAGAAATCGCTGCTCGACTTCGCCGTCTCGCTGAAGTCGCGGCTGCGCGGCCCGATGCGGGCGGCCTTGCCCAAGGCCTACCAGGCCCATGCCGCGCCGGCCTATGCCGCCGCGCACGGCGCGCCGCCTGCCGGCTGGCGCGAGGTCGGCGAGGCCATGCAGGGCGAGCCGGTCTATCGCTGGTGGAGCGCGCTCGCCCGGGCGCAGCAGGAATACTACGTGGACCTGACCGCCAGCGTGGTCGACGGCCAGTTGCCCGAGCTGGTCGACCGCTACCGCGCGATCGCCTCCGGGCCGGTCAAGGGCTCGCTGACGCTCGATCCCGGCGTCGCCGTGCCGGACTACCAGGCGGCGGTCGATATCCACTGCGTGCCCGGCTCCTACTTCATCGAGCGCTGCGAGGACGACGTCTGGGCGGGCGCGCGCAGCGACCTCGGCTCCTTCGTCTTCACCATGGGGCGGCACGGCGGCCTCAACGAGGACAAGGGCGTGGCCGGCGCGCGCTTCGTCAAGAGCCGCTTCCCCGACCTCGCCGTGCGCGACATCCTCGACATGGGCTGCACCGTCGGGCTCTCGACCCTGCCCTGGGTCGACGCCTTTCCCGAGGCGCGGGTGGAGGCCATCGACCTCTCCGCGCCGAGCCTGCGCTACGGCCATGCCCGCGCCGAGGCGCTGGGCAAGGAAGTCCACTTCCGCCAGGCCAATGCCGAGGCGACGCCCTATCCGGACGAGAGCTTCGACCTCGTCGTCAGCCATATCCTGTTGCACGAGACCAGCCGCGAGGCGCTGGGTCGGATCGTGGCCGAATGCCACCGCTTGCTGCGACCCGGCGGGGTCATGCTGCATATCGAGGTGCCGGTGCGGTGCACCAATCCGTTCGAGCAGTTCCTCGCCAACTGGGACGGCCCCAACAACAACGAGCCGTTCTGGCCGACCCTGGCCGAAATGGACCTCGTCGCCCCCGCCGTCGCCGCGGGCTTCCCTGCGGAGGAAGTGTTCGAGGCCGTGGTCCCGACAGCGTTCCACAAGGCCGGGGACTGGCTCGGCTACGGCGCCCGCAAGGCGGGAGGGCGGTCATGAGCCTGCCCCCGCTGCCCCGCGCCGCGCGCGGCGAGCGCCCGTTCTTCCTGCCCGACGCCGATGTCGAGCGGCTGCTCAACATGGTCGTGGCCCTGACCGGCGAGGTCTGCCGGCTCGAGGACCGGCTCGATCGGCTCGAGCGGACCTCTGCCGATCCCGCTACCTTGGCCGGCTGGGCTCCCGACGCGGAGGCGAGCGCAGAGCGCGCGGAACGCCGCGCCGCCGTGATCGACCGTGTCTTCCGCATCCTCGAGGCCGACGCCGAGCGGGTGCTCAACCCGCCCGAGCCGATGGACCAGGTCATGCGCCGCCTCGCGGGAGCGGGCGAATGAGCGCGGCGTTCGAGCCCGGCGACCTGTTGCTGGCGGCGAGCGACGTCGACGATCGCGAGATCGACCTGCGCAACCATCGCGGGCCGGGCCGCATCCTCCACCTGGGAGCCGACTTCTCCGCGAAGTCGGTGCTGTGGACCGGGGTCGAGGGACTGCTGGTCGGCCTGGCGATCGATCCCGCCGACGGCACGATCTGGGGCGCGGACCCGACCGGCCGCCGCCTCTCCCATTTGGGCCGGGACGGTGTGGCCCTGCCGGTGCTGGCGCTGCCCGAGCGGCCGTTCGGGACCGTGCTGTTCGATGCCGAGGGCACGATGCTGCTCGGCGTCCATACCCGGCGCGGGCCGCCGCCCGAGGACGAGATCGGCGCGGCCAACCTGCTGCGGCGCGAGGGGACCGGCTGGCGCCGCTACGAGCTGCGGACGGACGGCGGGCACAGCGGCTTCCATGCCGTCAGCTCGGTGGCGCTCGACGGGGCGGTCGCCGCCCATCTCGCGGAGGGCGGCCGGCACGTCTATCGGCACGATCTCGATGCCGACCGGCCGCTGGAGCCCTTGCTGGTGATGCCCGAGGGCGAGGGCGGCAGGCGCGTCTATGGCGTGGCGGCGATCGCCGGGGGCTGGCTGGTCGCGACCGGCGGCGGCATGCTCAAGCTGGACCGCGACGGCGCAGTGCTGGCCGACTGGGCGGCGCCCTCGCCGCGCGGCTGGACCCGCGTCACCCCGGCGAAGGACGGCGAGACCTTCTTCTTCAACAACTTCCTCGAAGGATTGATCGAGCGGCGGCGCCTGTCCGATGGGACGGTGGTCGCCGCGCATGATATTGCCCGCAAATGCGCGCTGTGCGGTGTTGCGGAATTGTGAAGGGCACAATGGAGATGGGAACCGGGATGCAAGGAAATATTCGGGGCTGGATGATGGCGGCGGCGCTGGGCCTGGGGCTCACGCTGACGGCCTGCGGGGGCAAGGGCGGCGGCAGCGCGACCCAGGCGGTCACGGGCAACGTGCTCAATCGCGGCACGGCGAGCGAGCCGCCGACGCTCGACCCGCACCTGGCCCAGGGCAACAGCTCCTCGGCGCTGATCGACGATCTGTTCGTCGGCCTGATGACCAAGGACGCCAACGGCAAGATGATCGGCGGCCTGGCCGAAAGCTGGGCCGCCTCGACCGACGGCCTGACCTGGACCTTCAAGCGGCGCCCCGGCCTCGTCTGGTCGGACGGCAAGCCGCTGACCGCCGAGGACGTGGTCTGGTCGTTCCAGCGCCTGCTCGATCCGAAGACGGCGGCGCGCTATGCGGCCAACCTGTTCGGAGTGAAGGGCGCCCGCGCGGTCAACCAGGGCGCGCCGCTCTCGCAGCTCGGTATCACCGCGCCCGACGCGACGACCGTGGTCTTCCAGCTCGAGCGGCCGATCCCCTATTTCCCCAACATCCTCACCTCCAACGCCACGGTCCCCGTGCCGCGGCAGGTGATCGAGAAGGAGGGGCGCAACTGGACCAAGGCGGGGACGATGGTCTCGAACGGCGCCTTCACCCTGGTCGAATGGGTGCCGAACACGCGCATCGTCGTGAAGAAGAACCCGAACTTCTACGACGCCGCCAACGTCAAGCTCGACGGCGTGGTCTATTTCCCGACCGACAACACCGGCACCCTGGTCAACCGCTACCGGGCCGGCGAGGTCGACGTGATCCTGAACTTCCCGCCCGAGCAGACCGAGTTCCTCAAGAAGAACTTCGGCAACCAGGTGCAGGTCTCGCCCAACCAGGGGCTGTTCTACTTCCTGTTCAACACCAAGAAGCCGCCCTTCGACAACGTGAAGGTGCGCCAGGCGCTGTCGCTGGCGGTGGACCGCCAGGCGCTCACCCAGCAGGTGATGAAGGGCGAGGCGGAGCCCGCCTGGACCCTGGTGCCGAGCGACATCGCCGGCTACCGCCGCCTGCCGCCGGCCGACGCCGCGCTCAGCCAGGCCGATCGGGTGGCCAAGGCCAAGGCGCTGCTGGCCGAGGCCGGCTACGGCGCGGGCAAGCCGCTGCCGGTGGAGCTGCGCTACGACAGCAAGGAGGAAAGCCGCCAGGTCGCCGTCGCCATCGGCGACATGTGGAAGGCCGTGGGCGCCAGTCCGACGCTCAAGGCTTCGGACTTCCGCGGGATCACCGGCGACGCGCGCTCGGGCCGCTTCGACGTGATCCGCTACCAGTGGTTCGCGCCGTTCGACGATCCCTCGACCTTCCTCATGCTGGTGAAGGGCCGCTCGCCGACCAACCTGACCGGCTTCGCCGATCCCCGGTTCGATGCCGCGGTCGCCGCAGCCGACGCCCTGCCGACCGAGGCGGCGCGCATGGCCAAGCTGGCCGAGGCCGAGCGCGACGTGATGACGCAGTATCCGGTCCTGCCGGTCTACTTCACCACGGCCCGCCGCCTGGTCTCCCCGCGCGTCGAGGGCTGGAGCCAGCAGACCGGCAACAACGTCTATTCGCGCTGGCTGTCGGTGAAGAAGGCGTCCGGTTCCTGATCAGGCCGGGGGGCGGCCTTCGGGCCGTCCCCCGCGAGCCGGCGCGGCGGCGAGGAAGACATGGTGGACGTAGGAATCGGCGCGGTAATAGGCGGACAGCAGCTCAATCGGCTGGGAGGCCAGGTCGAGCAACTGGAGCCTGACGTGGACGAGCGGCGCGCCGACCGTGGTCTTGAGCAGGCTGGCGAGCTGCGTATCGGCCAGCGTTGCGCTGATGAGCTGATGCGCGCCGAGGATCTCGAACCCCTTGCCCTGGAGCAGGGTCGGCGCCGGGCCGATGACGAGGTCGTCGGGCGTCAACTCGATCCCGAGCTGGCCCGAGATGGTGAGCGTGGTGTAGCCGATCGGCTGGCTGTCGCGGACGCGGACGAAGCTGGCCTGGAGCACTTCCGCGCCGACCGGCAGGGGCAGGTCGCGCGCGGTTGCGTCGTCCGCCGGGATGCGGCGGATGTGGGCGGCCTGGAGGCTGGGGCGCTGGTCGAGCTGGCGCAGCCGGCGGACCAGCTCGGCGAAGTCGCCGCGGCTCGGCGTTTCGGTAGGCACGGTCGAGACGAAGGTGCCGCGGCCCTGCTTGCGCTCGACGAAGCCCTGGTTCTCCAGCATCTCCACTGCCGCGCGGACGGTGATGCGCGACACCCCGAAGATGTCGCAGAGCTCAGGCTCAGAAGGCAGGCGTCCGCCGGGAGGATAGGCGCCCTGGTTAATCCACGCCTTGAGCGCGGTATAGACCTGGACGTAGCGGGGCGAATGCAGGTTTTCGTCAACGAGTGCCAAACCTCATCCCTTTCATGTGTCGGTGCCCCGAGCGGGCATTTCGGGAGCACACTAGACGGTTATCCGCCCCCGAGGCAATGAGTCAGATGCATGTTGTTCTATCGACATAATCAATTGTGACAGGAGAATGTATCTTGGAAAAGCTCGCTGCCGTCGCTCGCTCGGTCGCCGCCGAGGCGGGGCCGAGATCTCGCTTCCTCCAGCCCTCGGATAACGACGAGCTGCTCGGAATCACCCTTGCCCTGGCCGGGGAAGTGGCCACGCTCTACGAGCGGCTCGACGTGCTGGAGCGGGTGCTCGAAGCGGGATTCGGCCTGTCGCGCGAAACGCTGGACGGCTTCGTCGCCTCGCCCGAGGTGCTGGCCCAGCGCGGCCAGTGGCACGACGCCTTCGTCACCCGCCTGATGCGGCCGCTGACCCAGGAGATCGAGCGCCTGAAGGCCCACGGCGGCGCGCCCGTGCCCGAGAGCAGCGGCGGCGATTAAAATCCGAAAAGGCGGCTTGCTTTTGGATTATATTGTCATCATAATAATGATATGATGACAGGGACGGAAATGACGGCCGTGAACCCCCGCACGGGGACGGCGGACTATGCCTTCGCCACAGCCGCGCGCGCCGATATCGAGGCCGAGGCGGCCCGCCTCCGCGCGGCGCAGCCCGCCTGGGCGGCGCGCAGCGCGGAGGAGCGCGCGGCGATCCTCGGCCGCTGGGCCGACGCGGTGGAAGCCGCAGCCTACGAGATCGGCGAGGCGCTGGCGGTGGATACCGGGCGCGGCCTGCTGTCCCATCGCGAAGTGACCGGCGCGGCCTCCAATATTCGGCGCTGGGCGCGGATGGCGCCGGACCTGCTCAAGCAGCCCGAGATGCGCGATTCGCAGCTCGTCGCGGGCATCCGCTACGGCAACCAGACGGTGCCCTATCAGCTCTGCGGCTTCATCTCGCCGTGGAACTTCCCGGTGACGCTCTCGCTGATCGACGCGGTGCCGGCCCTGGCGGCGGGCGCCGCGGCGCTGGTCAAGCCTTCGGAAGTGACGCCGCGCTTCGTCGCGCCGCTCGCCCGCACCCTCGACGCCGTGCCCGAGCTCAAGGCTGTGCTCGGCTTCGTCCTGGGCGACGGGCAGGCCGGCGCGGCGCTGATCGACCAGGTCGACCTCGTCTGCTTCACCGGCTCGGTGGCGACGGGACGCAAGGTCGCCGAGCACGCGGCCCGGCGCTTCATCCCGGCCTCGCTGGAGCTGGGCGGCAAGGATGCGGTGATCGTCACCGCCTCGGCCGACATCGAGCAGGCGACCGACGCGGTGCTGCGCGGCTCGATCCTCAACAGCGGCCAGGTTTGCCTCTCGATCGAGCGGATCTATGTCCAGCGGCCGCTCTATGACGCCTTCGTCGCCCGCCTGGTCGAGAAGGCGCGGGCGGTGAAGCTGAACCTCGACGACATCGAGGACGGCCACATCGGCCCGCTGATCTTCGCCCGCCAGGCCGAGGTGATCGAGGCCCACCTCAAGGACGCGGTCGCGCGCGGCGCGCGGATCGAGACCGGCGGCGAGCTGGTCCGGCAGGGCGGCGTCTGGTGCCCGCCCACCGTCCTGACCGACGTGACCAACGACATGGCGGTGATGCAGGAGGAGACCTTCGGCCCGATCCTGCCGGTGATCGCCTTCGACACGGTGGACGAGGCCGTGGCCCTGGCCAACGACACCAGCTTCGGCCTGTCCGGCTCGGTGATCGCCGGCACGGTGGACGAGGCGCTGGCGATCGGCGAGCGGATCGACGCCGGCGGCATCTCGATCAACGACTGCGGGCTGACCATCGTGACCTACGAGCCGGAGAAGAACAGCTTCGGCTTCTCTGGTATGGGCGGCTCCCGCATGGGGCCGGCTTCGATCAACCGCTTCCTGCGCCGCAAGGCGCTGATCGTGCAGACCGGCGCGCCGTCGTCGATCGACGATTTTGCCGAAAGGCCCATCGCCAACCCTGCCGCAACGCCCGTTGCCTGAGAGAGGAACGCACATGACTCTGCTTGCCGAAAAGGATTTCTACCAGGCTCTCGAAGCCGGCCGTAAGCCCAAGGGCTCCGGCGCGCACCCGTTCAGCCTGCTCTGGGCGGAGGGCGGCCTGTCCCGCCACCAGCTCGGGCTTTGGGCGATCCAGCACTATTACTACATCTCGGTGATTCCGCAGCAGTTCGCCGCGCTCTACGCCCGGATGCCGGACCCGCTGGGCCGCCACCTGCTGATCGAGAACCTGGTCGGCGAGGAGATGCCGGAGACGCCGGAGAAATCGCACCCCAACCTGCTGCTCAAGTTCGCCAAGGCCTGCGGTTTCGATCCGGCCTTCGTCGAGGACGCGGAAGCGCGCGGCGACATCCTGCCCGCGACCCGCGCGATGCGCGCCTGGATCTGGGAACTGGCGACGATCCGCCCGATCCACGAGGCCTGCGCCGGGATCATGGTCGCGCTGGAAGGGCAGCTCCCCACGCTCTATCCGAAGTATATCGCGGCCATGACCAAGATGGGCTTCACCGACGACGAGCTGGAGTTCTTCCACGTCCACGTCGAGAACGACGTCGAGCACGCCGAGGTCGGCTTGCAGCTCTGCCACAAGTACGCCGACGACGAGCAGAAGCAGGCGATGGCGGTCGAGGCCGTGAAGGGTTCGGCGGCGCTGCGCTACCAGATGCTGTCGGAGATCGAGGAAGCCCTGCGGATGAAGCAGGCGGCGTGATCCCCGGCATGGCGGGCCGCTCGCTGCTCGACGCAAGTGGACGCGTCCTGCTGCTGACCGGCGCCGCCGGGGGGATCGGGGCGGCCGTCGCCGCGGCCTATCGCCAGGCCGGGGGCACGGTCGCCGGCCTCGACCTGGTCGGGGACGAACTGGTTGGAGGCGAGGACATCCTCGCCTGCGACACGGCGGACGAGGCGGCGGTTGCCGCCGCCGTCGCCGCGGTGCTGGAACGGCACGGCCGGATCGACGACGTGGTCCACGCGGCGGGCGTCGTCGGCGAGGGGCGGCTGGCCGACATGGCGCTGGCCGCCTGGCAGCGGGTGCTCGACGCCAACCTGACCTCCGCCTTCCTGCTCGCCCGCGCCTGCGCCGGGCCGCTCGCTGCCGCGCGCGGGCGGCTGGTGTTCCTCTCCTCCACCAACGGCCGCAACGGCGGCTCCCACCTGTCCGGCGCGGCCTATGCGGTGGCCAAGGCCGGGCTCATCAACCTGACCCGCTACCTGGCGCGCGAATGGGCCGGCGACGGCGTGCGGGTGAACTGCGTCGCGCCCGGCCCGGTCGACACGCCCATGCTGGCCCGGCTCGACGCGGAGACCCGCGCGGCGCTGGAAGGCGGCACCCTGACCGGCCGCCTGCCCACGGCGGACGACATCGCCGCCTCGATCGCCTTCCTCCTGTCGGACAACGCGGCGGCCTTCACCGGAACCACGCTCAACCCCTCGGCGGGATTCCTGCTGGACTAGGGTGCTGCCGCGTCGCTCATACTCCCCCGCCTCTCGTCATGCTGAACTTGTTTCAGCATCCATGGGGCAACGGCGTCGCAGCAACGCAACCGTCCCTTGATCGGTGAGGCTGGCCCATGGACCCTGAAACGAGTTCAGGGGGACGAGGTGGGCAGGTAAGCTGACGGCTCGCGCAAAGGCGCCGGGCAACAGCATGCGCTCCGCTTGCAGGATCATATTAACGGTTCAAAGAGCGAAGACGAATCGCCTTATCGGTTAATGTGGCAGGCTGAGGCCGTGTAGGAAAATGGTTTTTCGGGGCAGCGCCCGCGAAGTGCACCGCCACCGCCTCAACCGGCGACCTGCATCCCCCGAATCTGGACCCCGGCGTAGTGGCAGGCCACCGTGCGCCCGTCCGCCGGATGGGTCGGCGCGGGGACTTCCAGGATGCAGTTCGGCTTCGCCGCCGGGCAGCGGGTGTGGAAGACGCAGCCCGAGGGCGGGCGCAGCGGCGAGGGGACCTCGGCCCGCAGCAGCGTGGGCACGCGGGCGCGCTCGGCGGCCGGATCGGGGATCGGCACGGCCGAGAGCAGCGCCTGGGTGTAGGGGTGGTACTGCCGCGCGAACAGCGGGGCCGTGGCCGAATCCTCCATCATCCGGCCCAGGTACATGACCATGACCCGCGTCGCGATCTGGCGGACGATCGCCAGGTCGTGGCTGATGAAGATGATCGCGATCCCGGTCTCGCGCTGGAGCGCCTGGAGCAGGTTGACGATCTGCGCCTTGACCGAGACGTCGAGCGCCGAGACGGCCTCGTCGCAGATCAGCATCTCCGGCTCGGAGATCATCGCCCGGGCAATGGCGATGCGCTGGGCCTGGCCGCCCGAGAACTCCGCCGGATAGCGGTCCGCCATGTCGGCGGTCAGGCCCATCTTCTCCAGCCAGGCGATGGCGCGCGGGCGGCGCTCGGCGGCGGGGATGTCGGGGCGCAGGGTTTCCAGCGGCTCGGCGATGATGTCGCCCACGGTCATTCGCGGGTTGAGGCTGCCGAGCGGGTTCTGGAACACCGGCTGCACCGCGCGGCGGAAGGCGTGGCGCCCGGCCGCGTCGAGCGTCGCGAGGTCGCGCCCGCGCCACAGGATGCGCCCGGCCGCGGGCGTCACGAAATCGAGCGCGGCGCGGGCCAGGGTGGACTTGCCGCAGCCGGATTCGCCGACGATGCCGACGCATTCGCCGGGCTCAACGGTCAGCGAGACGTCGCGGACCGCTTGCAGGGATTCGCCCTTGCCGAACAGCGAGCGCCCGATCTGGAAGCGGACGTCGAGCCCTTCGATCGACAGCAGCGGCGCGCTCATGCCGGCACCTTGAGGCAGGCGGCGAGGCGGTTACCGATGCGGCGGGCCTCGGGGCGGACCTGCTCGCAGCGCGCGTCGGCTTCGGGGCAGCGCGGGCTGAAGGCGCAGCCCGGCGGCATCGCGTTGAGCGGCGGGGGCACGCCGGGGGTGGCGGGGAGCCCCCCGCCCCTGGGCATGTCGATCCGCGGCGTGCACATGAACAGCCCCTTGGTGTAGGGGTGCGCGGGGGCGGCGAACAGCTCGTCGACTGGGGCGTGCTCGACGATGCGGCCGCCGTACATCACCGCGACCTCGTCGCAGACGCCGGCGACGACGCTGAGGTCGTGGGTGATGAGGATGATCGCGGTCCCGGCATGGTCCTTGAGCTTGCCGAGGGTCGAGAGGATCGTCGCCTGGACGGTCACGTCGAGCGCCGTGGTCGGCTCGTCGGCGATCAGCAGCGAGGGCTTGCACAGCAGGGCCATGGCGATCATCACCCGCTGGCGCATCCCGCCCGACAGCTCGTGCGGGTATTGCCGCAGCCGCCGCTCGGGCTCGGACAGGCGCAGCACCTCCAGCATGGCCAGCGATTCCGCCAGGGCCTGCTTGCGCGAGAAGCCCTTGTGGACCTGGAGCACCTCGGCGAGCTGGTCGCCGATCCGCATGTGCGGGGTGAGGCCGGTGATCGAATCCTGGAAGACCAGCGACATCCGCGCGCCGCGCAGCTCGTCGAGCCGGCGGCGGGGGGCGCCGATCAGCTCCTCGCCCTCGAACAGGGCGGAGCCGGTGACGGTCCCGTTCTGCGGCAGCAGGCCTAGCATCCCGAGCATGGTCTGGCTCTTGCCGCTGCCGGATTCGCCGACGATGCCGAGGCAGCGGCCCGGCTCTAGCGAGAAGGACACGTCCTTGACCGCGTGCAAGGTGCCGCGCGGGGTGCGGAAGCTGACGCCCAGGTTGCTGATCTCGAGCATGGCCATGGTCAGCGCCCCTGCGGATCGAGCGCGTCGCGCAGGCCGTCGCCGACGGCGTTGAACGCGAGCATGGTGATGGCGAGCAGGGTGGCGGGCGCGGCCAGGATCCACGGCGCGGAATCGAGCTGCGGCGCGCCCTGGTTGATGAGCAGGCCCCAGCTCGTCAGCGGCTCCTGCACGCCGAGGCCGAGGAACGAGAGCGAGCTTTCGACGATGATGTTCACCGGGATGAGCAGGGTGGAATAGACGATCACCGGGCCGATCACGTTGGGGATGACGTAGCGGCTGAGGATGCGCGGCGTCGGCAGGTCCACGGCCCGCGCCGAATCGATGTATTCGCGGTTGCGGATGGCGATGGTCTGGCCACGCACGATCCGGGCCATGGTCAGCCACTCGACCGCGCCGATCGCGGCGAAGATCAGGAACACGTTGTTGCCCAGCACCGTGACCAGGACGATGACTAGGAACAGCAGCGGCACGGCGTAGAGCACGTCGACGAAGCGCATCATCAGGAGGTCGGTCAGGCCGCCGAACCAGCCGGCGACCGCGCCCCAGACCACGCCGATGGCCAGCGCGATGGCCGTGGCGATCAGCCCGATGGCCAGCGAGATGCGTGCGCCGTAGAACACCCGGACGAACAGGTCGCGGCCGTTGGCGTCGGTCCCGAACCAGTGGAAGTCGGTCAGGCTCGGCGGCTGCGAGGCGTGCTCCAGCCCGGCCTCCTCCAGCCCGTGCGGCCAGAGGATCGGGATCAGGATCGCCAGCAGCGCGATCAGCGCGAGCAGGCCGAGCCCGACCACCGCCGAGCGGTTCGCGGCGAAGCGGGCCAGGGCCTGGCGCCGGGCCGTGAAGGGGACCGTCTGGGAGGAAGCGCTCATTTGACCCTCGCGCGCGGGTCGAGCCAGCCATAGGCGATGTCGACCAGCAGGTTCAGCAGGATAAGGACCGTGGCGTAGAGGATGACGATGCCCATCACGAGCGAGTAGTCGCGGTTCATCGCCCCCTGGACGAAGAAGCGGCCGATGCCGGGCAGGCCGAACAGTTGCTCGACGATGACCGAGCCGGTGACGACGGCCGCCGCCGCCGGGCCGAGGTAGGTCATCACCGGGAGGAAGGCGGCGCGCATGACGTGCCGCCAGAGGACGCGGTTCTCCGGCATTCCCTTGGCCCGGGCGGTGCGGACGTAGTCGGCCGAGAGGATCTCCAGCATGGCGCCGCGCATGATCCGGGCGATCGCCGCGATCTGCGGCAGGGCCAGCGCGATCACCGGCAGGATCCAGTAGCGGGCGCTGCCGTCGCCCCAGCCGGCGACCGGCAGCAGGTGGAGATAGACGCCGAAGACCAGGGTCAGCGCGGGCGCGACGACGAAGTTGGGCAGGGCGATGCCGAGCGAGGCGGCGCCCATCACCGCGGCGTCGATCGGGCCGTTGCGGTTGCGCGCGGCGACGATCCCCGCGGTCATGCCGAGCGCGGCGGCCAGCGCCTTGGCGGTCAGGCCCAGGCGCAGCGTCACCGGCAGACCGTCGGAGATCAGCTCGCCCACGCTGCGGTCGGGATAGGTGGTGGAGGGGCCGAAGTCGAAATGGCTAAGCGCGCCGAGGAAGCGAACGTACTGCCCGCTCACCGGCAGGTCGAGGCCGTAGGTCGCCTCGAGGTTGGCCTTCACCGCCGGATCGAGGTCGACCTCGGCGTCGAACGGCCCGCCGGGCGCGGAGCGCATCAGGAAGAACGAGGCGGTGATGATGATGAACAGCGTCGGCACGCCGATCAGCAGTCGCTTGAGGATGTAGCCGCCCATCGCCCTACTCCGCCAGTTCCATGGCCTGCCGGTCGGCGCGCCGGGTCCAGCCGAGGAGCAGCAGCGCCGGGATCATCATCAGCACGCCCAGCGCGAACGGCGCCGAGGGCGAGACGAACGCATAGACCGTGCCGACGCCCGCCTGGCCGATGAAGCGGGCCATCGAGCTGCTGCTCTGGTAGACGCCCATCGCCAGGCCGCGTTCGCTGGGCAGGGCTTGTTCGGAGATCAGGGTCTGCATATTGGTCTGGAACAGGGCGGTGGCGATGGCCGCGACGAGGACCGCGAGGGCGATGTTAAGCCACGTCGTCGCCAACAGCAATCCCAGCCAGCCGGCCGCGTAGAGCAGGATCGCCGCCTTGACGAGGGTGTAGGAGCTGAACCGCTTGGCCAGCGGCCCCATCGCGGCGAACTGGAACAGGGCGATGGTCGCGCCCGATACGCCGAGCACCAGGCCGATGTAGCGCGGGCCGAGCCCGTGGACGTCGTGCGCCCAGATCGCCAGGATCGCCTCGCGCGCGGCGACGAAGGTGATGACGATCAGGCAGAGCGAGACCAGGCCGGCGAGCCGCGGCTGGCGGCGCAGACTGGCCAGGCTGGCGAGCAGGCTGGCCTTGCTGCGCGGGGCCTCCTCGGTGCCTGTCCGGTTGCTCTCGGGCAGCAGGAACAGGATGCCGAGGAACGAGAGCGCGGAGAGCGAGGCCGCGGCATAGGCGGGCAGGGCGAAGTTGGCCTGCTCGATCCCGCCGCTGCCGCTCAGCAGGCCGCCGAGCATCGGCCCGATCACGAAGCCCATGCCGAAGGCGGCGGATAGCCGGCCGAGGTGGCGGGCGCGCTCCTCCGGCGCGGTGACGTCGGTGACGTAGGCATAGGCCGTGGCGAGGTTGGCCGAGGTGATGCCGCCGAGGATGCGGGCCAGCAGCAGCATCTGCCAGCTCTCCGCCTGGGCGAGCAGGACGTAGGACAGGGCATGACCGGCCATCGAGGCGAGCAGCACCGGGCGACGGCCGTAATGGTCCGAGATATGCCCCCAGACCGGCATGGCGACGAACTGGCTGAGCGAATAGGCGGCGATGACCAGCGTGATCATCTCCGCGCCGAGCCCGGTGCGCAGCGCGTAGAACGGCACCAGCGGCGCGAGGATGCCGTAGCCGATGAGGTCGACGAACACGACTGTCCACAGCGTCGCGAGCGCCGCCGCAGAGCGTGGATCGGAATTCAGGCGCATTGCGGTCAACCGACTCCGGGTTTCGGCGAGAACGACGACATTTCCCTTGTGAATCCCCCGGCCCTTAGCATAATAATGTTGTTATGATAACAAGACGTCCTGTGGCAGGATGTGGTCTGAGCCGCAAGAGGGAATTGGGAAAATGAACGGTGCTGGCGGATGGATGGATCGGCGCACGCTGCTGCGGCTGGCAGGGGCGGGCGGGGCGATCGTGGTGCTCGGGCGGATGGTGCCCGCGGCCGCCCAGACGATCCTGCACGGCAGCGCGATCGAGGCGCGCTCGCCCACGGCCTTGCTGCCGTTCTACCTGGCGATCGGCCCCGACAACCGCACGCGCTTCACCTGTCCGGCGACGGAGATCGGCCAGGGAGTGACCACCTCGCTCGCCCAGATCGTCGCCGAGGAACTGGACTGCGACTGGTCGCTGATCGACGTCGTGCTGGCCGGGGCGGGCGACGCCTATGTGAACCCGCCGAAGAAGCAGCAGTCGGTCGGCCAGTCCTTCTCGGTGCGCGGCTATCACGATTCGCTGCGCCTGATCGGCGCGGCCGCGCGCGAGGTGCTGATCGAGGCGGCGGGGGCGGGGCTGGCGGTGCCGGCGGACAACCGGGAGGCCCGCGACAGCCAGGCCCATCACCGCGCGTCGGGCCGCAGCTGGCGCTATGCCGAGCTGGCCGAGGCGGCGAGCCGCCTGACCCCGCCGGCCAAGCCCCAATTGCGGAGCAAAGACCAGTACCGGGTGATCGGTCAGAGCCGCAAGCGGCTGGACACGCCCGACAAGGTGGCCGGGCGCACCGTCTATGCGATCGACGTGGAGCGGCCCGACATGCTCTGCGCGGCCCTGGCGCTGGCGCCCGTTGCGGGCGGCAAGCTGGCGGGCTTCGACCGCGCCGCGGCGCTCGCCGCGCCGGGCGTGCGGCAGGTGGTCGAGACCACTCAGGGCTATACGCCGGGGATTGCGGTCCTGGCCGACCACTGGTGGCAGGCGAAGGCCGGGCTCGAGGCTGGGCAGGCGACCTTCACCGGCGGCGATGCGACCACCGAATCGCTGCGCCGCACGGTCCTCGCCGGACTGGAGGCGACGCCGGTGCCGGGCGGCGGCGAGGGCGACGTCGCCGCCGCCTTCAGCGGCGCGAAGGAAGTGACCGCGGTCTATGAGACCCCGTTCCTGGCCCACGCGACGATGGAGCCGTTGTCGGCGGTCGCCCATGTGCGGTCCGACGGCTGCACCCTCTGGGTCGGCACGCAGAGCCAGCAGCGCGCCCGCGACGAGATCGCGCAGTTCCTCGGGCTCCCCGCCGACAAGGTGGTGGTCGAGACGCTGCCCGGCGGCGGCGGCTTCGGACGGCGCTGGTACGGCGATTTTCCCCTGCTCGCCGCCGAGCTGTCGAAGGCCTCGGGGCGGCCGGTCAAGCTGCTGTTCCACCGCGAGCTCGACATGACCCACGACGTCTATCGCCCCGCCTTCGCCATGCGCGGCCGCGCCGCGATCGAGGGCAAGGCGCTGAAGGGCCTGGACTTCCATATCGCCGGCCCCTCGATCAGCGAGTTCGGGCGGCCGGGCCGGTTGCAGGGCAAGGTCGATCCCGTGGCGGTCTCGGGCCTGAAGGACTGCGTGTACGGGGTGCCGTTCCGCGTCCAGTGGTCGTCCACGCCGACGCCGGTCCCGGTGGGGGTCTGGCGCTCCGTGGGCCACAGCCACAACGGTTTCTTCCTCGAAAGCCTGGTCGACGAGGCGGCGCTGGCGGCGGGGACGGACCCGATCGCCTTCCGCAAGCAGGCGCTGGCCGACGAGCCGCGCGCCCTCGCGGTGCTGGAGCGGGTCGAGAAGGAAAGCGGCTGGGGTCGCAAGCTGCCCAAGGGGCGTGGGCTCGGCGTGGCCGTGGCCGAGGCCTATGGTAGCTACGTCGCCGAAGTGGTGGAGGTCGAGCTGAAGGGCAAGGAGGTCCGTCCGGTCGCGGTCTGGGCCGCGATCGACTGCGGCACGGCGATCAATCCCAAGGGACTTCAGGCGCAGATCGAATCGGGCATCGTCTTCGGTATGTCCGCCCTGTTCTGGGGCCAGGTCGATTTCGAGGGCGCCGCCGCGCAGCAGACCAATTTCCACGACTACCGGGTGCTGGCCCTCAAGGAGATGCCCATCGTCCACACCTATGTCGTCGATACCGGCGGGGGGCTGGGCGGGGCTGGCGAGCCGGGGCTGGTGCCGCGGGCGGCGGCGCTGTGCACCGCCATGGTTGCGGCCGGGGCGCGGCGTCGGCGGCGCCTGCCGCTGGCCGCGCTCGACTGGGAGATGGCCGCATGATCCGCCCGGCACTGCTCCTGCTCTGTCTGCCGCTGCTGCTGGCGGCCAAGCCCGCGCGTCTGGCCAAGGATTGCGACGATTGCGCCGCACTGGCGGTGGTGCCCGCCGGGACCTTCCAGATGGGCGCCGAGGGCGGCGAGGACGGCCGCGCCGAAGGGCCGGTCCATCGGGTGGAGATCCGCAAGCCCTTCGCCCTCGCCGTAACCGAAGTGACCAACGCCCAGTACGCCCGCTTCGTCGCCGAAAGCGGCCATCCGACCGTGCCGGGCTGCGAGATCTGGCCCAAGGGCTCGGAAGCGGAGAAGACCGCCGACTGGCGCGACCCGGCGCTCGGCCGCCCGACCCGCCCCGACGAGCCGGTGGTCTGTGTCTCGTGGAGCGACGCCAGGGCCTATGTCGACTGGCTCGCCCGCCGCACCGGCAAGCCCTATCGCCTGCCGACCGAGGCGGAATGGGAATATGCCGCGCGCGCCGGGACGGACACGCCCTTCCCGTGGAAGGGGGGCGAGGCCGCCTCCTGCGCCCATGCCAACATCTACGACGCTTCCGCCGCCGGGCGGTTTGCCTGGGCGAACGCGGCCTGCACCGACGGCCGTCCCGCGCTGGCCCCGGGCGGGCGCTGCGAGGCCCGCGCCTCGGGCCTGTCCGACATGGCCGGCTACGTCGGGGAATGGCCCGCGGGCTGCCGCCCGGTCCCCTCCCCCGCCGCCGCGCCGACCGAGGCGGCCGTCGGGCCCGGCCCGGGCGGGGCCTGCCCCCGCCGCTCGGTGCGCGGGGGGAGCTGGATGACCCGTCCCGACCGCAACCGGGTGAGCTTCCGCGGCCGCGATCCCGAGGGTGCCCGCTATTTCATGTTCGGATTCCGCGTCGCGCGCGACCTGTTGCCGGGAGAAGCCAAGTGAACCTGTCCCGGCGAACCCTGCTCGGCGCGGGCGCGGCCTTCCTGACCCTGCCCGCGACGCTGCGCGCGGCCGAGACCGTGGACGTGGTGATCGCGGGCGGCGGCCTTGCCGGCCTCTACGCCGCGCGGCTGCTGGCGGGCGAGGGGGCGAAGGTCGTGGTGCCGGCGGGCGCTGCCGATGTCGGCGGCCGCCGCAAGACCCTGACCCACCTGCCGGGCAGTCCCGAGGCCGGCGGGCAGACCATCGACGCGATGTACGCCCGCGTGCTGCGGACGACCTCCGACGTCGGGCTCTCGACCATCCCGCGGGTCGCGGCCGTGCCGGGCGACACGGTGATCGCGGGCGGCAAGGCGATGTCGGTCGCCGCCTGGGGGACCAGCGACGCCAACCGGCTGACCGGCGCGGCGCGCGGCCTGCCGCCGGGGCAGCTCTATTCCCACTATCTCGACGCCGCCAATCCCGTGCCCGAACTGGCCGACTGGCGCGCCGCGAAGTTCGCCGCGCTCGATCGCGAGGGGGTCGACCGCCTGCTGGCCCGCGCCGGCGCGGAGCCCGAGGCGCTGCGGCTGATGCAGCACTGGTTCGACGGCGGCCCGATGCCGGAAATGTCGGCCCTGTTCGCCTGCCGCAAGCGGCTGGTCGAGCAGTTCGGGGCCAAGGCCTTCTACCGGGTGAAGGGCGGTTCGCAGGGCCTGCCGCGGGCGATGGCGGCGAGCCTGGGGGACGCCGTGCGGACCGGGAGCCGGGTCGTCTCGATCGCGCAGGACCGGACGGGCGTGGAGATGCGCACCGCCGACGGCGGCCGGTTCCGCGGGCGCTTCGGGCTGGTCGCGCTGCCGTTCCCGGCGCTGCGCAAGGTCGAGCTGGGGCAGGGCGTGCCGCCCGGCCTCGGCCGCGCGATCCGCGAGCTGCCCTATTCGCGGATCGTCCTCGTCACCCTCGCGCTCAAGCGGCGCTTCTGGGAGGACGACGGGCTTCCGCCCGCGATGTTCGTCGACGGCTGGGTCCAGCGCGTGACCGCGACGCCGGGCCAGGACGGCGAGCTGCACAGCCTGTCCGTCTGGCTGCGCGGCGAGGTTCCGGACCTGTCCGATGCCGCGCTGGGCCAGGCGGTGATCGACGAGCTGGCCCGGCTGCGCCCCGCGACCCGGGACGCCCTGGCCCTGGCCGACGTGACCCGGTGGGACGCCTCGGCTGAGTCGGGCGGCGCCTATCACTATTTCGGGCCCGGCCAGATCGCCGCCCTGTTCGACGGGATGCGCCAGCCGTGGGGCTGGGTGCGCTTCGCCGGGGAGCATCTGGCGGACATGCAGCAGGGCATGGAAGGCGCCTGCGAGGCGGCCGAGCGCGAGGCGCTCGCCCTGCTGGCGGACTTGTAGGAGGTTTGCGATGGTTTCGTTCACGCTGAACGGCAAGGCGGTCTCGGTCGACGTGCCCGACAGCACGCCGCTGCTCTGGGTGATCCGCGAGCACATGAAGCTGACCGGCACGAAGTTCGGTTGCGGCGCGGGCCTGTGCGGGGCATGTACGGTCCATCTGGATGGCGAAGCCCAGCGGTCCTGCTCGGTCCCGATGGAAGCCGTGGCGGGCCGCCAGGTGACGACGCTCGAAGGACTTCCCGCCGGCCACCCGGTGCCGGCCGCCTGGATCGAGGAGGACGTGCCCCAATGCGGCTATTGCCAGCCTGGCATGATCATGGCGACGGCGGCCTTCCTCGCGCAGACCCCGAAGCCGACCGATGCCCAGATCGACGAGGCCATCACCAATATCTGCCGTTGCGGCACCTATTCCCGGATTCGGCGGGCGATCCATCGCGCCGCCGGTCAACCTAGTCCCGAAAGGAGAGGATGATGATCGACCAGTCCACCCATGAAATGCTGGCGCAGCCCCTGCCCGACGAGCAGGCGCGGCAACGCTTCGTCCTGTCGCTGAAGCGCCATCTGGCCGGCACCCTGCGGCCGGGCATGGCCGCGGTCTGGGCGCGCGAGGCGGAACCCGCCTTCGTCGCCGAGCACGGCCGCCCCCCGGCCGACCGCGATGAGGCCGAGCAGGCGCTCGACCGTTCCGCCGCCTATCGCTTCACCAAGGCGGTCAACCGGGTCAGCCAGGAGCTGATGTGGCAGGCGGTCGGCGAGACCGTCTATCGCGAGGAGGACCGCCTGCGCGAGGCCGCAGCCCGGCTGGAGCGCGAGCGCCCGGCGGGCGGCTCGCTGGAGCTTGACCCGCAGCTCGAGATCGAGCCGATCTACAAGGACTGCTACATCCACCTCCAGCCCGAAGGCTACGTGCCGCCCGATCCGGACGGCGACAGTATCATCGCCGGCGCCTTCTACGAAAGCGGCGGGCGGCTCTACTCGATGGGCCGCGGCATGAGCGGCGGCGATTCCAAGGCCGGCGCGGTGATCGGCTGGCTGCGCGAGCGCCGTCCTGGCTGGGAGCCGAAGCGCATCCTCGACCTCGGCTGCTCGGCCGGCGGCGCGGTCACGGTCTATGCCGAGGAGTTCCCTGATGCGGAGGTCCATGCGGTGGACCTCGGCTCGTCGATGCTGCGCTATGCCCACACCCGCGCGGAATCGATCGGCGTGCCGGTCCACTTCCACCAGATGGACGCGGGCCGCACCCGCTTCCCCGACGGGCACTTCGACCTGATCGTCAGCCACAACCTGTTCCACGAGATCTCCAGCGAGAAGCGCCGCGAGATCGCCAAGGAGACCGAGCGCCTGCTGGCCCCCGGCGGCATCGCCATCCACCAGGACGTCGACCTGCTGTTCCGCGGCAAGGCGCACTGGGAGGAGGCCGAGCGCGCCTACGACCTCAGCCACAACAACGAGCCGTTCTGGCTGGCCTACGCCACCTGCGACTTCGCCGCGGAGCTGAGGGAAGCCGGCTTCCCGACCCAGACGGTCAGCGAGCACAAGGTGCGTAAGACCGCCGGGCCGGGCTTCTGGTACGTCTTCGCCGCCGAGAAATAGGACGCGGCCGCCGCGGGCGGCGAAAAATCGGAATGCTGTAGATGATGGTCCGGCCCGGAACCGGCTCGCCGTCCTGGCGAGCCGGAATACCTTGGTGGCAGAGGGGGAAAGACGTTCGATGAGGGAACTTGGTGCCAAGGGCGCGCTATACCGCTGGTACGTGGTCGCCGTACTGCTGCTGGTCTTCATCCTCTCCTATTTCGACCGCTACATCCTCAGCCTGCTGGTCGATCCGATCAAGCAGGACCTGGGCCTCAGCAATTTCCAGATGGGCCTCCTGCTCGGGCCGGCCTTCTCGGTGGTGAACGTGCTGTTCGCGATCCCGCTCGGCTGGCTGGCCGACCGGGGCAGCCGCAAGTGGATCCTGATCGCGGGCATCTTCTTCTGGTGCACCATGACCGCGATGAGCGGCTTCGCCATGGCCTTCCTGCCGCTCGTCCTGCTGCGCGCCGGGCTGGGCATCGGCGAGGCGGTGGTCAGCCCCACCTCGATCTCGATCATCAGCGACTATTTCAGCCGCAGCACCCGTGCCCGCGCGCTGTCGGTCTATATGGCCGGGCCCTACCTCGGCGCGGGTCTGGCCTTCGGCATCGGCGGATTCCTGGTCCACTGGCTGGAGAAGGGCGGCTGGAACCTGGGCGGCTTCCAGCCTTGGCAGATGACCTTCTTCCTGGTCGGCCTGCCGGGCATCCTCCTCGGCTTCGTGCTGATGACCGTCCGCGAGCCGGCGCGCACCGACAAGGTCGCGGAGCCGGTCCCCGGGGCCAGCCGGGCCAGCGTCTGGCGCTTCATGCGGCAGCGCTGGCAGGCGTTCGGCGCGATCTTCGTCGGGGCAACCTGCAACTTCGCGCTGACCACGCTGACCTTCTGGAACGTGCCCCTGTTCCAGCGCGTCTATGGCTGGAGCATCGGCCAGACCGGCGCGGTGACGGGCGTGTTCTACTTCACCGCCGGCCCCATCGGCACGGCGCTGGCGGTCTGGGCGTCCCGCCATTTCGCGAAGACCGGCCCGGACTACGGCATGAAGGTGCTGATCCTCGGCCTGTTCGTCGCCATTCCGGCGAGCGCGCTCTATCCGATCATGCCGACCGCGGAACTGGCCGTGGTGCTGATGTTCGTCGCCTTCATGGGCAAGTCGATCGCGACGGCGGGCGGTCCCGCCTCGCTCTCGCTCGTCACCCCCGGCGACATCCGCGGGCAGTCGGCGGCGATCTTCACCGCGATCGTGACCGTGGTCGGCCCGATCTTCGGCCCGCCGATCATCGGCTGGGCGGTCGACGCCTCGGGCGATCCCAAGTTCGTCGGAACCGCGCTCAGCGCCTTCGTGACCGTGCTCGGCATCCCCTCGATCCTCTTCGTGCTCTGGGCGCGGCGCTATTACCGGACCGCGGTGGTGGAGCTGGAGCGCAGCCTGAAGGACGAGCCGGAGAACCTGCCGGCCTGATGGCGGCCCCCTTTCACGGACGTCATGACAGAATCTTCGCGTCCTTGCCGAGGGCGCGGGCGTGCATCAATGCAACTCCGTCTACTAATCCATTAAGATACTGATTTTACAATAAAAAATTTGAGGGCAAGCGGCTTGACAGCGCGGGTCCTATGGCATCATATAGATATAACGATGTAACGATATATATCGGCCGGACACGGCTACGGGAGGTTTTGTTGAAGCGGCCGCAAGGCCGGGTGGGGTCATCGCGGCTTCCAGTTCTCAAGGGCGGCTTGGGTCAATCGCCTATCATTCGGATTGGATGCGCTGGCGGTGCATTGCGGGGTCGCCCCGCGGTGATCGAATGGTTTTCAACGCGACATGAATTCACGATCGGGAATTCGTCCACAGTAAAACGGGGTGTGGAACAATGAATATCAAAGGGGGAATCTTCCATCTGAGCGTCAGCGTCTGCGCGCTTGCCGGCACGGCCTTTCCTCTCGCCGCCCAGGCTCAGGCCCAGCGCGAAGAGGTTTCGGCGCTCGACGACATCGTCGTCACCGCGCGCAAGAAGGAGGAAGGCATCCTCCAGGCGCCGCTCTCGGTCTCGGGCTTCACCGCCAGCATGCTGGCCGAGCGCAACATCACCGACCAGACCAACCTCGCGATGCAGACGCCGGGCTTCGACTACACGGCCCCCGGCGGCCTCAGCACGGCCCGTCCGGTCATCCGCGGCATGTCGCAGTCGAGCCGCGCGGGTGAGGAGACCAACGTCGCGACCTTCATCGACGGCGTCTATGTCGACGGCTTCAGCAGCTCCGCGGTCTTCATGGACGCCCTGGAGCGCGTCGAGATTCTGCGCGGCCCGCAGAGCGCGCAGTACGGCCGCAACAGCTTCGCCGGCGCGATCAACTACATCACCAAGAAGCCGACGATGGAATTCAACGCCGGCGCCTCGGCGGTCATCGGCGAGGACGGCCAGTACGGCATCAGCGGCTTCGTCAACGCCCCGGTGATCGCGGACAAGGTCGCCCTGCGCATCGACGGCGGCTACGAGGATACCGGCGGCTACTATCGGGGCGGCGTCACGGGGCATCACCGCGCCGCCCGCAAGACCTACGCCGTGCGCGGCGGCCTGCTGGTCAACTTTTCGGAGGTCGTGAAGGCCATCGCGCAGGTCAGCTACCAGACCGGCAAGACCAACACCTTCGCCCGCAACACCGTCGCGACCAACGATCCGAACCTGTGCTGCCGCTCGATCTCCAGCGGCACGCCCGCCGGCTTCGGCACGCTGTTCCGCGGCGAGATGCACACCAACCCCGATGAGGCCTTCACCTACGATCCGCGCGCCTTCGCCGGGTCGGAGGACATCTTCCACGCCAACCTGAACCTGACGGCGGACTGGGGCAACCTGCGCCTCACCTCGATCACCGGCTACGACAAGCGGACCTTCGACACCCTGTCGGACCAGGACCGTACGCCGGGCGGGACCACCTTCACCTTCACCTCGCGCGGCGGCCCGCCGTCGACCCGTACCGTGGTGATGCAGACCCTGTCGGGCACGCGCGAGGAGCGCGAAGCGTTCAGCGAGGAGCTTCGCCTGGAATCGCACAACGACGACAGCCTGATCAACTGGGCCATCGGCGGCTACTACAGCAAGCTCAACGTCGGCCAGGTCCGGCGCCAGGGCGGCGAGATCCTCTCCAACACCACGACCGGCGCAGCGCCGCCGGCCAATACGATCGCGGTGATCACCAACGGCGTCATCCCGATCGCGGAAATCACCGACGCCAAGACCGAATTCCTCTCGGCCTTCGGCTCGATCGACATCGCCATCACCAAGAACCTCACCCTCTCGGGCGAGGGGCGCTACACTTGGGAAACCAAGACGGTGAACAACTCCTATCTCAGCGCCGCCACCAACGGCGTCGGCTCGGGGCTGGAGGAGGTCAGCTTCAAGTACTTCACGCCGCGCGTGATCCTGGAGTTCAAGCCCAGCCGCGACCTGATGATCTATGCCTCGGCCGCGAAGGGCACCAAGTCGGGCGGCATCAATGCGGGCATCGCGGCGGTCGCCACCTCGGCCAACCCCTCGATCCTGCCGAGCTGGGCGAGCTACAAGCCGGAAACGGCCTGGAGCTATGAGGTCGGCCTGAAGTTCAGCGCGCTCAACAACCGCGTCCGCGGTTCCATCGCCGCCTACTACGTGGACTGGACCAACCAGCAGGTCTCGAACACGATCTTCGTGACCTCGGTCAGCCGGACCATGGTCGCGATCGCCAATGCCGCGAAATCCCGCGTCCAGGGCCTGGAGTTCGAAGGCTCGGCGGTGATCGTCGACGGCCTCGTGGCGAATATCGGCTACTCGCTCAACGACGGTAAGTACACCGACGCGGTGTTCTCGGGCTACAACGTCGAGAACTCCGCGCTCTACGGCTTCCCCGGCGGCGACGTCAGCGGCAAGCGCATCCAGAACACCTCGAAGCACACGGTGAACCTCGGCCTCGAATATTCGCTGCCGGTGTTCTCGGACTTCAGGTTCAAGGCGCGCGCCGACTACATCTACCGCAGCAAGCAGTACGATACGCCGGTGAACCTGGCCTGGACCCCGGCCTACAACACGATCAACCTCAACTTCGCGCTGGAGAACGACACCACTCGGATCGCGGCGTTCTGCAACAACGTCCTCAACGACCGCGGCGCGAGCGTCGGCTTCAACAGCCGCAACATCAACGGCGAGGTCGTCTACCAGATCCAGCCGCGCGAAGGCCGTCGTTGCGGCGTGCGGCTCAGCAAGACCATCCGCTGACGTTCGCTCACGTGATGGGTTTTCGATTGAAGAAGAAAGACTGACCTATGTTGGAAGCAGTTGGATTGCGGAAGGAATATGGTCCTACTGTTGCGTTGAAGGGATTGAACCTCGCGATCGGTCCCGGTGATATATATTGCATGCTCGGCGCCAACGGGGCGGGCAAGACCACCACAGTCAACTGCTTCCTCAACTTCATCAAGCCGACCTCGGGCCTGGCCCGGATCAACGGCATCGACGTCCAGGAAGACCCGATCGGGTCGAAGAAGCACGTCGCCTACATTCCCGAGAACGTCATGCTCTACCGCAACATGACGGGGCTGGAGAACCTGCGCTATTTCTCCAAGCTCGGTGGGCACGACTACAGCGCGGACGAATACCGCGCCCTGCTCGACCGCTGCGGATTGCAGCGGGAGGCCGTGGACCTCTACATCGACGGCTATTCCAAGGGGATGCGCCAGAAGGTGGGGATCGCCATCGCCTTGGCCAAGCAGGCCAAGGCGGTCCTGCTCGACGAGCCGACCTCGGGCCTCGATCCCAAGAGCAGCAACGAGTTCTCCGAGCTGCTGCTGGAGCTGAAGGCGGCGGGCGTCGCGATCCTGATGGTCACGCACGACCTGTTCCGCGCCAAGGAGACCGGCACCCGCCTCGGCATCATGCGCCAGGGCGAACTGGTGCGCGAGATGCTGGCCGACGAGGTGTCGCACACCGAAATCGAGCAGATCTACCTCGAGGAAATGAAGTACTGAAAGGGTTTCCCATGATCGGGGTGATCGCAAAGAAGGAATTCCTCTGCCTGCTCCGCGACGGCAGGTTCAAATGGTCGATCCTGATCATGATCCTGCTGCTGTTCACGGCCTTCCTGACCGGATACCAGCGCAACGAGTCCCTGCGCGAGGTCCGCGAGGCGGCCCAGGCCAAGAACACCGAGCAATGGCTCGACCAGGACCGCAAGAACCCGCACACCGCGGCGCACTTCGGCAACTACGCCTACAAGCCCCAGGGAACGCTGGCCTTCTTCGACAGCGGCATCGGCAACTATGCCGGCACGACAATCTGGCTCGAAGCGCACAAGACCAACTTCGCCCAGAATCGCCCGGCCCAGGACAACGGCGCCATCTCCCGCTTCGGTGACATGACGCCGGCGATGACCTTGCAGGTCCTGCTGCCGCTGGTCATCATCCTGCTGTCCTTTTCCGCCTTCGCGGGTGAGCGGGACAGCGGCACCCTGCGCCAGGCGCTCAGCCTGGGCGTTTCCAATCGCGACCTGCTCTGGGGCAAGTTCCTCGGCATCGCGGCGGCCGTCGGCATCATCGTCGTGCCGGCCGCGGCGGTGGGCGGGGCGATCCTCGCCTTCGGCCTGCCGAACGACGGCACCGTGGTCGACCGGCGCGGGCTGCTGCTGGTGCTGTTCTACCTGCTCTACGCGGTGTCGTTCCTGTTCCTGGCGCTGGGGGTCTCTGCGATCGCCCGGACCGCGAAGACCGCCTTGATCGTCCTTGTCGGCTTCTGGGCCTTCGCGACCTTCATCATGCCCAAGGCCGCAGCGGATATCTCCCGGATCGTCACCCCCACGCCGACCTATTCGCAGTTCTACCATATGACCGAGCGGGCCAGCGCCCGCGGCCTGCCGGGGGCGAAGGGACCGCTCGCCATGCCGCTCGACCGGCAGGGCAAGCTGGAGCGCGACGCGCTGCTCAAGAAGTACAACGGCCCGACGGTGCGGGACCTGCCGATCTACTGGGTCGCCTATTCGATGCAGATCATGGAGGACCGCGACTACCAGATCTACCAGAAGTTTCTGGGCGACCTGCGCGCCGTGTTCTTCCGGCAACAGAGCACGCAGGACCATTTCGGGGTGGTTTCCCCGCTCCTGCCGCTGCGCTCCCTGTCCATGGCGCTGTCGGGCACCGGCTTGGTCGACCAGGAGCGCTTCAACCAGACCGCCCAGGATTTCCGGATCGCCATGATCCGCAAGATGAACGGCGAGCTGATCGACCACACGACGATGAAGGACCCGCTCTACATCGCCGGTCGCGAGGTCTTCTCCAAGGTGGAGCCCTACAAATACGTCGCGCCGACGCTGGGCGAGTCCCTGGCCGGGGAGACGCAGAACATCGTCCTCCTCCTGGCGTGGGGAATATTGTCGGCCTGCTTCGCCGTTGCTGCCGTCAACCGGCTGCGCGCATAGGGATTTGAACGGACATGCTGAAGACGATCGTCGCCCATGAGGCTCGCCTGCTGCTGAAGTCGCGGGCGACCGTGTTCATCCTCGCGCTGCTGGTGGCGAGCATGATGTTCGGAATCTGGAACGGACTGCGTGCCGTCGAGCGGCAGAACGCGAGCGCCCGGACCGCGATCGTCGACGAGGCGGCCAAGAAGCAGCGCGTGCTCGACGAGCTGATCGCCTATGAGAAGTTTACCGCGGCGCGCGGCATCCCCCGCGAGTTCGCACCGGTGAACCATGCACCGCCGCGGCCCGGCGAGCCCCCGCAGGGCACGAACGCGGGCGCGGTCGGGGGCGAGAAGGTGCGTGAGGTCGCGGTCCTGCCGGCGACGGGTCTGGCGGCCTTCTCGGTCGGTCAGATGGACCTCCAGCGTAACTACACGCTCGTCGACATGAAGAACAAGTTCAACATCGCCGACAACCTGGAGATCGAGAACCCGCTCAACCTGATGGCTGGCACCTTCGACCTCGCCTTCGTCATCATGTTCATCCTGCCGATCTTCATCATCGCGCTGACCTACGACATGCTGTCGGGCGAGAAGGAGAGCGGCACACTGGCCTTGGCCATGACCCAGCCGATCTCCCTGCGCACCTTCATGGCGGGCAAGCTGCTGTCGCGCGCGGGCATCCTCATGCTGGTGATCGTCGCGGTCGGCCTCTGCGCGCTGCTGTTCTCAGGCGCGGCGCTGGGCTCGCTCGGCGATCCCGGCACCTGGGGGCGGTTCGGCCTGTGGCTGCTGGCGGTCCTGCTCTACGCCGCGTTCTGGTTCGGGCTCGGCGTCTTGGTCAGCGCCCTCAACAAGTCGTCCGAGACCAACATCACCATCCTCGCGGGGATCTGGCTGGTAATGGTGGTGATCATGCCGACGCTGGTCAGCCTGACCGCGACGACCGTCTATCCCGCGCCCTCGCGCATGGACCTGAAAGTGGCGATGCGCGACGCCTCCAGTGCAGCGGAAAAGGCGGAATCGGAGACGACCAAGGCCTATTACACCGACCATGTGGAGATGCTGCCGAGCAAGGAGACCGAGACCTACCTGACGGTGTTCCTGGCGCGCCAGGAAGCGCTGGAGCGGGCGGTCGAGCCGGTCTTCGACAATTTCCGCAAGCAGCAGGACCGGCAGGCGGGCCTGGTGAGCCGCTTCCAGTATTTCTCCCCCGCCATCGTCATGCAGCTTGCCCTGAACGAGATTTCGGGGACCAGCACCGAGCGCTACAACGCCTACATGGACGAAGTGTTCGCGTTCCATCAGGAGTGGCGGAAGTATTTCACGCCGCGCTATCTCCGCAAGGAGATCCTGGATTCGTCGACCTACAAGGACTTCCCCAAGTTCCACTACACGGCGGAATCCCCCAACGTCGTCGTGCAGCGGACGGGGCTGTCCCTGTTCGGCCTGTTCCTGATCGTCGCCGCGATCATGGCCTATTCCTTCGCGCGTCTCCGCCGCTACGGGGTGCGGGAGAACGGCTAGACGGTCCTAGCCGTTGACCCGCAGCGGAGGAGATAGCGGCGTGGTCAGCGCCGCCGGCACCTGCTCGGCGGGCAGGGCGGGGGAATAGAGGAAGCCCTGGCCCATGTCGCAGCCCATCGTCATGAGCTGGCGTTCCTGGGCGGCGTTCTCCACCCCTTCCGCGATGACCTCCAGGCCGAGGCAGTGGCCCAGGCTGATCACCGTCGACGAGATCGCCTCGGCATCCATGCTCATCCCCAGCCGCTCGATAAACGAGCGGTCGATCTTGAGGATGTCGACCGGATAGTGGTTGAGGTGCGAGAGCGAGGCATAGCCGGTGCCGAAATCGTCGAGCGCGATGCGGATGCCGTGATCGCTGAGCTTCCGGAGCCCGCGCTCGACGTGGTTCGCGCCGTGCCCGAGGAAGACGTTCTCGGTCACTTCGATCTGGATGCACGAGGCGGGCAGGTCCCGCTCGGCGAGGCGGCCGATGATCGTCTCGGCGAAGCGCTCGCGGCGGAAGTCGGCCCCGGTCACGTTGACCGCGACATGGCCGAACCCGATGCCCGCGGCGATCCAGCGCTCGATGTCGTGCAGGACCTTGTCCAGCATCCGGTCGCTCAGCAGCGCGCCGAGCGCCGGATCGTCGAACGCGGCCTTGAGCCCGTCGGGACCCTGGAGCGTCCCCTCGCCGTCCCGCCAGCGCAGCAGGGCCTCGAACCCGACGATCCGCGAGGTGCGCAGCGAGACCTTGGGCTGGTAGTAGGGCACCACGCTGTCGCGCATCAGGGCATGGCGCGCCGAGGTGATCATCGTCTGGTGCCGATCGACCTCGATCATCATCGCCGGCTCGTAGATCCGGAGCTGCGCCCGGCCGGCGGCCTTGGCGGCGTAGAGAGCGATGTCGGCCGCCTTCATGATCTCGGAGCGCGCCTTGCCGTCGCGGGGGACGAAGCTGGCGCCGATGCTCGCACCGCATTCCAGCGAGCGCCCGGCGTGGACGATCGGCTCGCGCAGTTGCGCGAAGATCTGCTGGGCGGTCCGCTCGATGTCGGCCTCGCTCCGGGCGGCGACGATCAGGGCGAATTCGTCGCCGCCGGTGCGGGCGACGAGGTCCCCCTCGGCGACGGCCATGCGGAGCCGCTCGGCCATGACGCAGAGCAGCGCGTCGCCCGCGTCGTGGCCGAGCGTGTCGTTGATCGACTTGAAGTTGTCGACGTCGAGGATCAGCAGCGAGACCGGATGGGCATGATCGGCCCTGGCCAGGATCGCGTCGAGCCGGTCCTGGAGCACGGCGCGGTTCGGCAGGCCGGTCAGCGCGTCGTGCTGGGCCATCCAGATGGCCTTCTCCTCCGACTTCTTCTGGTGGGTGATGTCCCTGGCCGCGACGATGAAGCGGCCGGAGGCGTCGGAGGTCTTGTTCACCGCGACATCGAACCAGCGCTTGTGGCCGAGCGCGTTGGAATGGCAGATCGCGAAGCTCCCGGGGGTGCCGGATCGGGCATTGGCGAGAGCGGTCTGGGCGGCCTCGCGGTCCTCGTCGGTCAGGAGGTCCAGCCAGTGCCGGTCCACCGGCGCGACCATCGCCGAAGGGGCGCCGCCCGGGCGGTTGCAGAACACGACCCGGTAGTCCTCGTCGAGGATAAGCGTGTAGTCGGGGCTCGATTGCAGGATCGTCTCGTTGAGCGACTTGCTGCTCTCCAGCTCGCTGAGCGCGATCATCCACGACACCAACAAGCGGTGCAGGGCGAAGGACGCCGAGAAGATCGTCGCCATGAACACCGGAAGCTGGATGCTGATGACCCGCATCACCGGATCGGGCGCCAGCAGGCCGCCGACCGCGCAGGGGGTGAGGGCGGACACGACCATGACCGCCGCCAGCCGCGGCGTCCCGAAGTTGCGCAGGCACATCCCGCAGACCATCGCCGCGGCGGAGAGGCAGGCGATCGTGGCCAGCACCCAGTCGTTGCAGGTCAGGCAGATGAAGGTGCCATAGCCGACCGAGCCGGCCCAGGTGCACGACAGCACGGCGGCGAGCAGCCTGGGCGGCGTCCGTCCCGCCGCGATCTCGCGCTTGCCGTGGAGCAGGACCGCGAGGCGCGCCACGCCGAGGATAAGCTCGAACGCCAGCCAGCCGATGAAGGGCGCGGTCGGGTGCCGCCAGGCGGCGAGGGCGGCCACGGCGGAGGTATTCGCTATGCCGCCGAGGAAGATCGGCACCGAAGCGAACAGGCCGTTCGTCAACTGGGCGGAGATGGCGGCCGGAATCCTCGCTCGCGTGCCCAGAAGCCAGGATTCGAACCTACCCATACGCCCTTGTGGATTCCCCCATCCCGCTGCGCCCCGCAGACCTTGCCCGCGCAGTCCTAGCGCCGAATGGTTAATATCGAGCGCGTCCCGGTATCCGGATGCTACGGGATCAACCCTAAGGAAACGCCCCGATAGACCGGACCTTGGAAGCGGGAATCGGCTTCTCGTCAGAGGCTTAGGGCAGGGGTTCGGAGGGGGCGGCCTGGTCGGCGGGCCGGGGCAGGAACCGGCTCCAGTCGATCTGGGCGAGCACGACGAGCAGGACGATCATCCCGATCTGGAGCGCGATGCCCCAGGGGCTCTTGAGCGTGTCCGCCAGGCTCTCGCCCAGGCTGGTCCCGCGCAGGCCCTTGGCGCTCGCGGCATAGAGCGAATAGGAGACGAGCCGGCCCGCGAAGAAGGCGGCGGTGAAGTGCAGGAGGCGGACGCCGGCCAGCCCGGCGGCGGCGAACAGTTGTGCCGAAGGCAGCGGCGAGAGCGCGAACAGCCCCAGGCCGAAGACCATGTTGCGCTGCCGCGATTCCAGCGCGGCGCCGGCGGCGGCGAGGTTGCGCTTGTGCTTTTCGGGCAGGTAGCGGCCGAGGAACCGGAAGCCGTAGGCCAGCAGCAGGCGGCCTATAGCGGCGCCGGCCGCGGCGACGAGCACGATCAAGGGGACCGGAAGGTCGCTGTTCAGGCCGTAGAAGACGATGATCGACCAGGTCGGCGGACCGAAGGCGGGCAGCAGGTTGATGCCCAGGACGATCAGGAACAGGACCAGGCAGGCGATCATTCGAAAGGTGCGGGCGGGAAGCAGGTCGAGGAGCGCGCCGCGCGGGGCGGCGCGCTCCTGCCCGTTCAGCCGTTGAGCTTGTCCTTGAGGGCCTTGGCGGCGCTGAAGGTCAGCTTCTTCGAGGCGGCGATCTTGATGGTCGCGCCGGTCGCCGGGTTGCGGCCTTCGCGCGCCGGGCTGTCCTTGACCTTGAACTTGCCGAAGCCGTTCAGCGAGATTTCCTCGCCCTTGGCGGCCGCTTCGGCGACCGCGGCGAAGACGGCGTCGACCAGCTTGCGGGCGTCGGCCTTGGTCACGTTCTGCTCGGTGGCGATCTTCTCGGCGAGGTCGGTGTTGTTCATCTTGGTGATTCTCCGCTGTTGGTGGGCATCGCGCCTAGCTTCGCGGAGGCGGGTCGTCACCCACGAATTGCGGTTTATCCGAATAAGATCGCCTGGTCCTCCGCCGCGGGGGCGGCATCCCCGCAGTCGAGATGGAGATAGGCGGGGCTGAACAGCGCGACGCGGCTCAGCGCGGCGAAGTCCGGAATCTCCAGCCGGCGGTCGCGCAGCCGGATCAGCCCGCGCAGGCGCAGGTCCTTGAGGGTGCGGCCGACGTGGACGGCGGTCAGGCCCAGCGTATCGGCCAGCTCGACCTGCGTGACCGGCAGTTCGCAGCCCTCCGCGTTGGCCAGGCCGATCATGCCGAGGCGCGTGAACAGCTCGCAGAGGAGATGCGCCAGCCGCTCGACGGCGGAGCGCTGCCCCAGGCTCAGCGCCCATTCGCGCTGGATCGAGGCATTGGCGAGGGCGTCGCACCGCGCGGCCCGCTGGATGCGCGGATGGGCCGTCATCAGCTCCTCGAAGTCGGCGAGCGACAGCACGGTGTAGCGGACCGGGGTCAGCGCCTGGACGGAATGGTCCATCCGCCCCCTGATGAGCGCATTGGCGTCGCAGATGTCGCCCGGCAGCAGGTAGCTCACGATCTGGCGGCGCCCGTCCTCCAGCATCTTGGCGCGGCAGGCCCAGCCGTCCACGATCAGGCGGATGTCGCGCGGCATGTCGCCTTCGCGGATCAGGTCATGCAGCGCGGGGCATTCGTGGCGGGGACCCTTCCAGATGCTGTCCAGCGCCACCCGGTCTTCCGCCGAGAGCCGCGCGAACCTGCCCAGCTTGCGCGCCAGCCGGTTCTCCGCCGACATCTTCGTCGCCAGCGTCCGCAGGCCGGGCAAGGGGCGTGGCAAGGTCACGGCAGGGAGGCTCCCTTTGCACACGATGCAATGGGCCGCCGTCGCGAGGGGCCGGAACCGGTTTCATCGAAAGCGGACCTGTAGCCCTAGTTCAACTGCCGATTGCCGCTTTCGTTTCCGGAAATGATCCAGATGTCGCCGTTCGTGCCCGTATGCCGCAGGGTGCAGACGTGCTTGTTGTCCCGCCACAGCTCGGCCGGCCCGTTGTGCGCCTGGGCCAGGATCAGGGCGTAGCTCGGGTCATGCGCCTCGAATTCGATCGAGCGGGCGGGGTGGGCGGGACCGGCGTCGGTCAGCACAAGGCGGTAGTTGGGCACGGCGGCACCCTTTCGATGAAGCATGAAGGACTCTGTCGGCTGCTTGCCGAAGTATGACGACGGCGGCGGCCAGCCGGGACAATCCAGGTATAGACGGCAAGCATGTCGTCGCGCGTGGGGCACGGCTGGTCGAGGCGCGAGGTCCTAGAGCGTCGGCAGCGCCTGGTCGGCGACGGCCCAGCCGCGCAGGTCGCGGCCTTGGGCGCGGTCGAGCAGCGTCGCGGCGTCGGCGATGGTGTAGGGGTGGGCGTTCTCCAGCGCCTCCAGCTCGCGCCAGGTGAGCGGCGCGGCGACCGTGGCGGTATCGCGGGCGCGGGCGGAATAGGGCAGCACGGCGGTCGCGCCGCGCTCGTTGCGCAGCCAGTCGAGGAAGATGCGGCCCCGCCGCTCCGCCTTGCGCATGTTGGCGGTGAAGCGCTTGGGATGGGCTTCGGCCACGGCGCGGGCGAAGCGGCTGGCGAAGTCCTTGACCGCCGGCCAGTCCGCCGTGGCGTCCAGCGGTACGATCACGTGGACGCCCTTGCCGCCGGTCGCCATCGGGAAGCTCGCCAGCCCCATCTCGCCGAGCAGGTCGCGCAGTTGCACCGCCGCGCGGCGGACCTCGGCGAAGTCCAGCCCTTCCTCGGGATCGAGGTCGAACACCATCCGGTCGGGATGCTCGACGTCGCCAGCCCTGGCGCCCCAGCCGTGGAACTCGATCGTGTTCATCTGGACGCAGGTGAGCAGCCCCTCGCCGTCGTTGACGACGATGTAGTCCTCCACGTCGCCGTCCTTCTCGCGGATGGGCACGTGATCCACCTTGCCGCCGAAAGCGCCGGAATCGTGCTTCTGGAAGAAACAGTGCCTGGCGCGCCCTTGCGGGCAGCGGACGAGGCTGACCGGGCGGTCCGCCAGCCATTGCAGCATCGGCTCGGCCAGGCGCGCGTAATAGGCCGCTAGCTCGCCCTTGGTGGTGCCGTCCTTGGGATAGATCACCCGTTCGGGATGGGTGATGGTCACGCCGAAGGGCGCGGCGTTGGTCGCATCGTCGGGCGGCGTGGCTGGCGTTTCCGGCACGATCTCCTGCGCCTCCTTGTCCTCGCGCAGCCCGAGGAAGCTGGCATGGCGGATCACATGATCGGCGGTGAACTCGGCGAAGGCAACCTCCGCGACGAGCACCGGCTCGACCCATTTCACCCCCCGCGCCGCCACGCGAGGGACCTCGGCCGGCGCGGTCTTGCGGGCGAGCGGCTTGAGCCGGTCCAGCAGCATCGCGCGCGTGTCGGCGTCGAAGCCGGTGCCGACCCGCCCGGCGTAGCGCAGCGTGCCGCCCTCGTAGAGCCCGAGCGCCAGGCTGCGCAGGTCGCGCCCCGGCCGGTCGCTGTCGGTATGGCCGATGATGACGAATTCCTGCCGCTGCGTGCATTTCGTCTTGAGCCAGTCGCGGGTGCGGGTGCCGCGATAGGCTGCCGCCGCCCGCTTGGAGACGACGCCCTCGTAGCCCTCGCGGCACAGCCGGGCGAACAGCTCCTCCCCGCCGGAGGAGAGGTGCTCGGCATAGTGGATCGGCGGGGCCGCCCCGGCCAGCAGGGCAGCAAGGCGTTCCTTGCGCTCGGCATTGCCGCGCCTGGCCAGGTCCTCGCCGTCCTCCTCCAGCAGGTCGAAGGCGAAGTAGTGCAGGTCGCCGCCGTGCTTGAGCGCGGCTTGCAGGGCGGAGAAGCTGGGGCGTCCCTCGCTGTCGAAGGCCACGACCTCGCCGTCGATCAGCGCCGAGCCGAGACCCAGCCCGGCGAAAGCCGCGACGATCGGGGCGAAGCGATCCGACCAGTCGAGCCCGTGGCGGGTATAGGCCCGCGCCTCTCCGCCGGAGACGGCGATCAGCGCGCGGTAGCCATCGTACTTCACCTCGTGGAGCCAGCCCGAGCCGGTGGGGACATGATCGACCAGGGTGGCGAGCTGGAGCTCGCGGAAGGCGGGAAGCGCGCCCTTGCGCCGCCGCTTGCCCTTGGGCGTGGCGGAGGTGGACACGGCGGCGCGGGCGCGCGGGGGTGGCGCCTTGCCCTCGGCGATCTCGACCATCGTCCGCCCGCTGGAGACGCTGTTCAGCGCCGTGTCGACCAAGCCGCCCGATGCCCCGGCGAACTCGTCCGCCACCTTGCGCAGCAGCCAGTTCTCGCGCTTCTCGCCCGGCTTGCCCTTCATCCGCACCAGCAGCCATTCGCCCTTCATCCGCTGGCCGTGGAGGATGAAGTGGAGGTGGCCTTGCAGGATCGTCTTCGCCGGGTCCTTGCCGCCGACCGGCTCCCAGGTTCCCTCGTCCCACAGCATGACGGTGCCGCCGCCGTATTCGCCCCGGGGGATCGTGCCCTCGAAGCGAGCGTAGGACATCGGGTGATCCTCGGTCCGCACCGCGAGGCGCTTGTCCGCCGGATCGAGGCTGGGGCCGCGCGTCACCGCCCAGCTCTTGAGCACGCCGTCCAGCTCCAGCCGGAAATCCCA
>Ga0066256_1000707_pt1 | contig 67733 bp, 60 predicted proteins | sample ThiBio_1000_biof_FD_87107 | JGI IMG/M metagenome (GOLD analysis project Ga0066256, IMG submission 87107) | Wastewater bioreactor microbial communities from Cape Town, South Africa - Thiocy_expt_1000_biof (version 2) | ecosystem: Engineered > Bioreactor > Thiocyanate-remediating >... | reverse complement strand
GTCAGCAAAACGGCCTCGAGTCAGCGAAAACGGCTTCCGAAATCGCTGCTCGACGCACTATGTGAAAAGCAAATCCTCACAGAAGGAGAAGGCTCGCTTCGAACGGGAGTATTTCCGCATCCTGCTAGGGCAAGTTGTTTATCTCTCGAATTCAAGCGGAGGCGACTTAACTGTCACCGTAAGAATTGACAGCAATATCAATCCGGGAAACGCTTATCCGCAAATTCGAAGTTTCCCAGTTCCTGCGCATCAAGATGTCGAGATAGGTTGCTCGAAATACGCTACAGGTGTCGGGCTGCAGGTATTGACCTACAACATCATCTCTTACTGACGCGGGCCGATTCGCCCGCTGTGCAAGCCGTCTGTGAAGAACGATCATTAGCGGCTGTTCACGATTTCATAGATCCGGGTGCGGCTAAACCCGTAGCGGCTCATCAGCTGGTAAACGTCCGCACCGTTGAACGCGCTGGTACAGGTACGATGACGGCAATGTAACGGGAAAACTCAATGCTGCCGTATGCCCTGGAGAAGATCAGCGCCGCCGTTTTTCAGGAAATCTGTGATCAGCGCACCAGCGAATCGAGCACGCTCGATTTCAAGCAGGTTCTGCCGGGCAAGGAAGACGACGACAAAGAAGAGCTAGCTAAGGACGTCAGCGCCTTGTTGAATGCCGATGGCGGCGATCTCGTGTACGGGATCAGCGAGGACCGTGCCACTGGCACTGCGAAGGCCGTCTTACCGATGACCATCGACAACTTCGACAAGGAATCGAGGCGAATCACTCAGATCCTGGATGCCTGGATTGAGTCCCGATTTCATGGCATCCAGATCGTCCAAGTGCCCCTCGATGGCGGTTGCGGGGTAGTTCTTCGCGTCCCCATGTCGTTCGACGGCCCCCACTGCGTGCGCAACCCCAACAGCACGAAGCGGAGATTTGTCATCCGCAACGGGAAAATGACCTCCGATATGAGCTTCGATCAAGTGCGTTCAGCCTTCAATGGCACAGCCTCACTTGCAGTACAAGCGCGCGAATTCGCTCGCAGCAGGCTCAAACTCGTTGAGGAACGGAAGACGCGGATGCCCATGGGCGATTCGCCTCTGGCAGTGTTCGAGCTCGTCTCGCTGTCAGGCATGGCCCGCCGCACTTTGGTTGACGTCAAAAACGTTCAGTTCGTCGACTTCATCGCATGGGACGGAGGTGCCGACCCGCGCATGAACCTAGATGGCGTCGGCGCCTATCTTGGCTCCGGTGGTGAAGCGTACTCACAGAGCCAGCTGTTTAGGAATGGATCGATGGAGTTCATGACCATCGCTGGCAACAGAGGTGAAGGCGGCAAGCTGGGGGTATGGGCATCCCACTCGCTCGAATTCTTCGAGCGATCACTGACTGTTTCGCTGAAGGCCGCCAAGCGGTACGAGATCACAGGTCCGGCACTGGTGACCTGTGCGCTGATGCACGTTGAGGGCTGCGAACTGGCGCTTAACAACAATCTGCCATTTCGAAAAAAGCTCGGCGACCGCCCGTTCATGGTCTTCCCGGAGATCTACATCGAGGACCTGTCAGTTGACGCCGATGTCGACGATCTGCTCGCAGACACGCGCGATGTTCTCTATCAAGGCTTTGGCTACACGGCTGCGCCAGCCAAGAAATAGGCACTCCCCCGGAGAGGTACCGCATTGCGGTGTCGCCCGGATTCAGCACGTTCAGAACTGGTGAGCAAAATTTCTAACCGAACCTTCGTCGTCCTCGATACAAACCTTCTATTGCACTTCAAGCGGCCAGACCAGATGGACTGGACCGCCGTGGGTGACGAAGTTGTACTGCTTATCTTGCCTATTGTTTTGAGGGAGCTTGAGAAGGCAAAAGCGCTTGGTGGAAACCTGCGCGTGAAGCAGCGTGCGGGCCAGATGGTGTCCTGGCTTTCTCGACTTCTCGATGAAGGGCAAGAAGTCCTGATCAGGCCTGGCGTCGCCCTCCGCTTCGTCGGTGATGAGCCGCAAGTGGACTTCGCAGCTAACCATCTGGCTCGCGAAGTTCAAGACGATCAAATTGTTGCGTCGCTAATTGACCTGAAGGGCAGGCTGCCATCTGCTCCCATCTTGTGCACGGCCGACATGGGGCTTCGCGTCAAGGCCAAGCTGCGAGAGTTTCGGCTTCATGTGCCGCCGGACAGCGAACGGCTAGCAGAAGAGCCAGACCCGAAAGACAAAGAGATTTCAGAGCTTCGTCAAGAGCTGCAGAAGTTTAGAGACAAGGTGCCCAGGCTATCCGCCGCTTTTGGGGATGGGAACCTACACGTCAAGCCCGATCCGATCCTTGTTCCACCGACGCCGTCAGGACTGGAGAGCGTGAAACTGCTGCACCACCCCATGACAGCGGCGAAGCAAACTCACCCAGGGTCCATCGGAGACCTTGTGAAGATGTTGAGTACGCCGAGCGAGGTGACGGTGGAGCACTACAACAAGCAACTAGAGGCTTTTTTTACCGACTATGAAAAATACTTGGAGAAGTTTGAGGCTTGGTCCTGCACGGTTCGGCGGTGCTTTTTGTTCGATCTCAAGCTGATGAACTCGGGCACAACGCCTGCCACAGACGTCGACGCCATCTTCACGTTTCCGGAGGGAGTCCGTATCCTCCGAGCTTCAAAGATTCCAGAAGCACCCAAGATGCCAACAGCACCCGAGGTGCCAAAGCATGCCTTCGGCCCAATAGGCGGCATCGGGTTTGCAACACAGATCCCGCACGAAGGCGCAATCCCTCCCGGCGGAGGAAAACAGCCATGGACGATGTCTTGCGAAGCCAATCGAGTTCACTTGAAACTCGACAAGCTCAAGCATGGTTTCAATTTTTCAATCCCAAAACTGGCGGTCTTGTTTCCAGCTCAGGGCAAGCGCTCCATTTCGCTTCAAGCAGAGCTGACGGCGAACGAGTTGGCTTCTCGGATCGAATGTGAGCTTCATCTTGTCGCCAGCTAGTGACCGGGCACCAAAAGGGAGGGATGCGTCCAAGTGCTACTAGTTGTCGAAACCCATTTGCGAAAGAGCAGGATCAGTTCTTTCAGCTTTCAAGCAGAGAATGGACGCAGCACGCCGCACTATTCGCTCTTTGGCTAGAGACAGCTCCCTTCCGCAAGTTCTCCAGAGAGCAACCATCACTGCCGGCGGCTAACGATCTCATAGATCCGCGTGCGGCTTTCCGAAGCCGCGAATTCTCTCCGGTCGTCGCGTCGCTTGGCTAGTGCGAGAAGTGGAGGCATGGGCCGAAAGCCGACCCGTATCAAATTTGCCTCCCCCGCCGAACACCGGCGCTCGCAAAGCGCGAAAGCTTCTCTGACCCCAACAAAGGGCTGCGGCGGACAGGCACTCCGCACCGCGTCGAACTGATCAAGCCAAATGAAAAAATCGGCAGCCGTGCATATCGCCCTCGACGAATTTTTTTCCGTGGTACGAATTTACGACACGGGACGCCGACTATCCAACCAACTGATAATAAGACTCCACTAATTCCCGGGACGCGGCCTCATAGTAGCTCCAAGCTTTGATTTCAGAATCAGGCACAAGACTTAGGTGGCTTTTTCTGTACTCGACCAAAGCTTGAAAAAGCCTAGACCCAACCCTAACCATTGGAAGCAATCGGCGCGCATCCGGATCAGCACCAAAACCTCTCTCAGCAGCTAAAATTTCCGCCTTTTGAAGGCCTTGAAGCAGTTCAATTATTCTATTATCCAATTGGTCACTTGGCCTTTCCCTGGCTGCCGGACCGCTGCGAACTTCTTCGATGTCCTCCCGACTCAAATACTGTGGAACCAAGAGTTGCGCTGCACGCGCAGCCGTCTCATAGGGATCTTGCGTGAAGTGCCCCGTCATCTCGGCTATCTCAGGAAAAAACCCAATGAGATCTCGGGCTGGTATGAACTTGTAGTCTCGAAAATCCTGCCAATACATAACGCTAAAGCCAAATGTAACGTTGTTCTTGTTTGTATAGCGACTTTCAGATTGCACCAAAAAGTCATCGACTCTGGTGTTTTTCAACCCATTGGTAAGCAAAACCATTTCATCAATCCTATTGGCATACGTCGAAGTTTTCCGCAGCGTGCTCAGCAAATCCTCTAATTCAAGCGCGTGACCCGGGCTTTTATATTTAGCCTGCCCAAGAATACCGCTGAACCTAGGATCAAAGGTCAAAATATCCACCCCGTGCTGCTGCTGTCCATCTCGCCCGTATGCTTCAAAAGCCACTCGAACATTAGATCTTTGTAAAATCAGCCAACTCATGATGTGACAGCTGATGTCCTCCCAATCATCCTTATTTTTGACCTGCAATGGGGCCGGGGCTTTGCTCATGGATTTGCTCACTTATTCAGTTCTTAAGATTATCGGATGCGAAAGAAATCTCGCTGAGGTGCTCGAGTTTCACATCAAGCTCGGAGAGCCACACCCGCCGCTCCCTGTCGTAGCCGTGCCGGTTGTAGGTACCTTGAATGCCAGGCTGAACATGCCCTAGCAGTGCTTCAGCAACACTATCCGGACATCCCATTGCCGCAAGTAGCGTGCGACTCGTGCGCCGCAGGTCATGCGGCGCCCAATGCGTCACCGGCAACCGTGGGCGCGCATGTTTCGGATTTGTTTTCGAATAGGGCTGGTAGTAATGCACCTGGGTTTGCACGACAGCCTGTTCACTGTGCGCCTTGCCCCCGCTGTCCCGCGCCGGGAACAGATAGCCTGAGGGGTAGTCGGCAAGACGCCGCCGGACGATAGCTTCAGCACGCCCCACCAGCGGCACTCGCAGATCCGTGGCCAAGGCGTGCCGCGCATTTTTGGTCTTCACCTTCGGCACGGTCCACCAGAGGCCATCCACCTCTTCTGTGATCTCTTTCGCTTCCATCGCGCAAATCTCAGCGCCTCGCGTACAGGTCCACAGGTACATCGTGAGGGCGTCGTCGACCAAGCCAGTGAAGTGCGGTAGCCAGCGGATCAGTTGCCCGGTCTCTGCCTCGCTCAGCACCCGCTTCACAACCCCGATGTTCTTGCCCTGCATGACCTTGCCCTTGCTCCGCAAGCGCCCCCGCATGACCAGGCGCCACCAGTTCGGAGAAGTATCGGGAATACGCCCTGCATCGAGGGCGTAGTCCCATGCGCCGGCCAACTCGCCGCGCAGTTGGACTGTGCTCACCGGCGTATTCGACTGATCCTCAAGCAGTTTGAATGCGTCCGCTCGCGTAACAGCTGCGGCTTGCTTGTTGGCTAGAGCATCGAGGCGCTTGTTGAACAGCCGCTCGGTTTCCTTCACCCCCTTCGGCTGTCGATGTTTTAGGATGTGCCCATCGAGGTAGTCGTTGCACAACTGGCGCACGGTATAGCCGGTGGCGGCGGGCTCCTTCTTGACTGCCGCCGCCTCTCGCCTCTTCAGTACTGGGTCGGCGCCAGCGCCGCGCTGCGCTCGCACTGCCTCCCAAGCCACGGCGGCATTCGCCAAGTTGACGGCAGGCCAGTTGCCGATCTTCGTCTGCCGCATCCGCCCATCAATCGGCGACTTGAACCTGTAGACCCAAGTGCGCGTGGTGGCCGTCGCTTGAAGGCGAAGCCCAGGACACCCGTCCACCATAATGTGCTCGCCTGGCTTGAGCAGCTTGGCTGCTCGGGCATCGAATTGCATGCGCCTCACTCCAACGGCGTAACTTTCCTGATGACCGGTTCGCCAGCTCGGCGTAACTTTAAGCGGCCAAGCGGGAAAAAGCTACGCCAACGAAGCAACTGTAGGGGTGTTTTGAGAAGTGTCGATGAATAGAGAAAGAGTAACCAGATTGCCATTTTCCTCAACGGAGTCAAAGACTTAATGGCAAAAATCGATGCAAATCAAGGCCCTGGCGATACGCCAGCTTCGGCCCACACGCCCATGATGGCCCAGTACCTGGGCCTGAAAGCCGACCATCCGGACACCCTGCTGTTCTACCGGATGGGCGACTTCTACGAGCTCTTCTGGGGCGACGCCGAAAAGGCCGCGCGCCTGCTCGACATCACGCTCACCCAGCGCGGCCAGTCGGCCGGCCAGCCGGTGGTGATGTGCGGCGTGCCCTTCCATGCGGTCGACACCTACCTCGCGCGGCTCATCAAGCTGGGCGAATCGGTCGCCATCTGCGAGCAGGTGGGCGAGGTCGGCGCCAGCAAGGGGCCGGTCGAGCGCAAGGTGATGCGGGTGGTCACGCCCGGCACGCTGACCGACTCCGAACTGCTCAGCGACAAGAGCGAATCGCTGCTGCTCGCGGTGCACGCGGGCTCGCGCAATTTCTGCGGGCTGGCGTGGCTCAGCGTGACAGGGGCCGAACTGCGGCTGGCCGAATGCCCGGCCGACGCGCTCGAAGCCTGGATCGCTCGCATCGCACCCAGCGAATTGCTCTACAGCGCCGAGGTCACGCCCGCCTTCGAGCAGCGCCTGAAGGCCGCGCGCAGCGCCACGCCCTTCACGCTGTCGATCCGCCCCGCGTGGCAGTTCGACGGCGGACTGGGCGAGCGCAAGCTCTCCGAGCAGATGGGCAGCAACAGCCTGGCCGCCTGGAACGCCGAATCGCTGGGCAACGCGCATGCCGCCGCCGCCGCGCTGCTGGGCTACGCAGAGCACACGCAGGGCCGCGCGCTGTCGCACGTGCAGCGCCTGTCGGTGGAGCGCGACGGCGACCTGATCGAGCTGCCGCCCACCACGCGCCGCAACCTCGAGCTGGTGCAGACGCTGCGCGGCGAAGAATCGCCCACCATGTTCTCGCTGCTCGACACCTGCATGACGGGCATGGGCAGCCGGCTGCTGAAGCGCTGGCTGCTGTCGCCGCGGCGCGACCGTTCCGAGGCGCAGGAGCGGCTCGAAGCCATCGGCGCGCTGCAGGCCACGGTGCTGGGCGGCACGGCGGCGCCCTGGCGCACGCTGCGCGAGCAGCTCAAGAACACCAGCGACGTGGAGCGCATCGCCGCCCGCATCGCGCTGCGGCAGGTGCGTCCGCGCGAGCTGCTGGCGCTGCGCCTGGCGCTGGCCAAGGCCGAGCAACTGGCGCCGCTGCTGCCGGGCGCCGCCGCGCTGCTGGCCCGGATCACCGAGCGCCTGGCGCCGCCGCCGGGCTGCGCCGACCTGCTGGTGAGCGCCATCAAGCCCGACCCTTCGGCGCTGGTGCGCGACGGCGGCGTCATCGCCACCGGCCACGATGCCGAGCTCGACGAGCTGCGCGCCATCAGCGAGAACTGCGACGACTTCCTGCTCAAGCTCGAAGTCAGCGAACGCGAGCGCACCGGCATCAGCAACCTGCGGGTGCAGTTCAACCGGGTGCACGGCTTCTACATCGAGGTGACGCAGAGCGCGCTCTCGAAGGTGCCCGACAACTACCGCCGCCGCCAGACGCTGAAGAACGCCGAGCGCTTCATCACGCCCGAACTGAAGGCCTTCGAGGACAAGGCCCTGAGCGCGCAAGACCGCGCCCTGGCCCGCGAGAAGTGGCTCTACGAACAACTGCTCGACGCGCTGCAGCCCTCGGTGCCCGCGCTCACGCAGCTGGCCGGCGGCATCGCCACGCTCGACGCGCTGTGCGCGCTGGCCGAGCGCTCGCACACGCTGCACTGGCGCGCGCCGAGCTTCGTCTCGCACCCGTGCATAGAGATTTCGCAGGGCCGCCATCCGGTGGTGGAGGCCCGGCTGGCCGAAAAATCGTCGGGCGGCTTCATCGCCAACGACACGCAGCTCGGGCCGCAGCAGCGCATGCAGGTCATCACCGGCCCCAACATGGGCGGTAAGTCGACCTACATGCGGCAGGTGGCGATCATCGTGCTGCTCGCCTCCATCGGCTCGCACGTGCCGGCCGCCGCCTGCCGGCTGGGGCCCATCGACGCGATTCACACCCGCATCGGCGCGGCGGACGACCTGGCCAACGCGCAGTCGACCTTCATGCTCGAGATGACCGAAGCCGCGCAGATCCTGCACAGCGCCACCGCCCAGTCGCTGGTGCTGATGGACGAAATCGGCCGCGGCACCAGCACCTTCGACGGGCTGGCGCTGGCCGCCGGCATCGCGGCGCAATTGCACGACCGCAGCAAGGCCTTCACCCTCTTCGCCACCCACTACTTCGAGCTGACCGAGTTCCCGGCCACGCATCACGGCGCCGTGAACATGCACGTGAGCGCCACCGAAGCCGGCCGCGACATCGTGTTCCTGCACGAAATGCAGCCCGGCCCGGCCAGCAAGAGCTACGGCATCCAGGTGGCGCGGCTCGCCGGCATGCCGGCGGCGGTGGTCAACCATGCCCGGCAGGCGCTGGAAGCGCTGGAGTCGCAGCATGCCCAGACCCGGGCGCAGGTCGACCTGTTCGCGCCGCCCCCGGTGGCCGAGACGCCGCTGGTCAGCGCCGTAGAATCCGCGCTGGCCGCGCTCGACCCCGACGCCATGAGTCCGCGCGAGGCCCTCGATGCCCTGTATGCCCTTCAAAAATTGAACAAACGTGAACTCGGTGCCGCGTGATCGGGCATCGTTCATGCAAGATGAACCCATGACTTACTGCGTAGGCATCAAACTCAACGCCGGCCTGGTGTTCCTGTCCGACTCCCGCACCAATGCGGGCGTGGACCACATCAGCACCTTCCGCAAGATGATCGTCTACGAGCAGCCGGGCGACCGCGTCATGGTGCTGCTGTCGTCGGGCAACCTGAGCATCTCGCAGTCGGTGCGCGAAATCCTGCAGATCGAAGAGCTGCGCGAGACCCGCGAAGACGGCTCGCCGGGCGACCCCATCACCATCTGGAACGCCAAGAGCATGTTCGACGCCGCCCGCGTGCTGGGCTCGGCGGTGCGCCACGTGTACGACCGCGACGCCGAAGCGCTCAAGCATGCGGGGCTGGACTTCAACGTGTCCTTCATCTTCGGCGGGCAGGTCAAGGGCGAAGGCATGCGCCTGTTCCTGGTTTATGCAGCCGGCAACTTCATCGAGGCCACCACCGAGACGCCCTACTTCCAGGTCGGCGAATCGAAGTACGGCAAGCCCGTGCTCGACCGCGTGCTCACCCCCGAGACCCCGCTGGACGAAGCCGCCAAGTGCGCGCTGGTGTCGATGGACTCGACCATGAAGTCGAACCTGTCGGTCGGCCTGCCGCTCGACCTGGTGGTGTACGAGGCCAACAAGCTCGAGACCGACCGCGTGATCTGCATCGACGCCGACAACCCCTACTACCGCATGATGCACAACAGCTGGGGCCAGAAGCTGCGCGAGGTGTTCGACAGCATCGAAGACCCGGTGTGGGACGACAGCCATACCGAGCATCCGCTGAAGATGCCCGCCACGCGCCACAGCCCGCTGCGGAAAATTTCGACCCCCGACGAAAAGCTGATCTGAACCCCGTGCCTCCCGTCGTCTTCTCGCACGGCAACAGCTTTCCCGCGAGCACCTACCGCGTCGTTCTCGACAGCCTGCGCAACCGCGGCTTCGAGGTCGATGCCATCGAGAAATTCGGGCACGACCCGAAATACCCCGTCACCGACAACTGGCCGCACCTGGTGCAGCAGCTGGCCGACTTCGCCAAGGCCCGCGCCGACCGCGCGGGCGGCCCGGTGTTTCTCATCGGCCATTCGCTTGGCGGCTTCCTGAGTTTGATGTGCGCGGCGCGCCACCCCGAACTGGCGCGCGGCGTGGTGCTGATCGATTCGCCCATCCTCGGCGGCTGGCGCGCGAACACGCTCAACGTGGTCAAGCGCACGCCGCTCATGAAGAGCATCTCGCCCGGCGCCGTGAGCCGCAAGCGCCGCAACAGCTGGGAGCACCGCGAGGCGGTGTTCGAGCACTTCCGCAGCAAGAAGGCTTTCGCGAAGTGGGACGAGCAGGTGCTGCACGACTACATCGACCACGGCACCTTCGACAGCGAGGACACCCGCGCCCTGAGCTTCGACCGCGACGTCGAGACCGCCATCTACAACACCCTGCCCCACAACCTGGGCGCCCTGCTGCGCGCGCACCCGCTCAAGTGCAAGGCGGCGTTCATCGGCGGGCGCCAGTCGGCCGAAATGAAGCGTGTGGGCATGACCATGACCCAGCAGGTCACCAAGGGCCGCATCGCCATGCTGGACGGCTCCCACCTGTTCCCCATGGAAAAGCCGCAGGCCACGGCAGCCGCGGTGGAAGCCGCGCTGCGCAACCTGCTCTGATCCGCGTGATCCGCGTCAGCCCTGGGTGATGTGCACCCCGGGCCGCTGGCCCGCGTTCCACTTGCCGCCGAGCGCGCGCTCGATCTGCGCGGCCAGCTGAAGCAGCAGCCCGTCGTTCGCCTGCGCGGCCTGCGCCTGGATGCCCAGCGGCAGGCCGTTTTCCTGCGTGGCCATCGGCAGCGAGATGCCCGGCATGCCGCACAGATTGGCCAGCGGCGTGTAGGCGAAGTTCTTCCACAGGTTGGCGAACCAGTCGTGGACCGACGGGTTCGTGCTCGTCGTCAGGTACTCGCTGGTGCCGACCTTGGGCGTGGGCAGCGCGGTCACCGGCGTCAGGATGATGTCCCACTGCTGGAAGAAATTGCCGAAGGCGCGCGAGGTGGTGTTGAACACCGCCTGCATCTTCGAGCGCTCGGTGTACGAGGTGTGCAGGCCCGCTTCCCAGATCTTGATGTTGATCGGCTCCAGCAGCTCGGCTGGCGGGCGTGCCAGCCCGAGCCGGTGCAGGTGGCCGTCGATGACCTGCGCGAAGTTGCTGATGTAGCAAGTGGTCTGGGCCGCGAACGCGGTCTGGAAGTCGACCTTTGGCAGCGCCCATTCGACATGGTGGCCCACCCCTTCGAGGAACTTGCCCACGCGCTCCAGTTCGGCCACGAAATGCGGCGTGGCGCGGAAGTCGCCCCACTCGTGCGACAGCGCGATGCGCAGGCGACCCGGGTCTTTCTTGATCAGTTCGCTGTACGGCTCGGCCGGCGACCAGAAGGGCATGAACTCGCCCGGCGCGCCGCCGCGCGCGTTGTCGACGAAGGCGGCGGTGTCGCGCACGGTGCGGCTGTGGCAGCCCTGGATCGACACCAGGCCCGACAGGTCCGACAGGCCCGGCGCCAGCGAGAACACGCCGCGCGACACCTTCAGGCCGATGTTGCCGTTCACGCCCGCGGGAATGCGGATGGAGCCGCCGCCGTCGGTGGCGTGCGACAGCGGCAGCACGCCCGCCGCCACCACCGCCGCCGTGCCGGCCGAAGAGCCGCAGGTGGTGTATTCGAGGTCCCAGGGGTTGCGGGTGACGCTGATGGAGTTCTCGGCCGAACTGCACACGCCGAATTCGGGGGTGGTGCTGCGGCCGACGATGTTGAGGCCGGACTTGCGCAGTTGCTGCGTGAGAAAGCTGTCGGCCGTGGGGCGGTGGCCCTGCATCATCATCGAGCCGAATTCCTGCAGCCGGCCCTTGAGCGTGGGGCCCAGGTCTTTCATGAGGTAGGGCAGGCCCGCGAACACGCCCTCGGGGTTCATGCCGTCCTTCAGCGGATCGGCTACCACGTCGTCGAACACTTCGACGACCGCGTCCAGTTGCGGATTGACCTTCGCGATGCCGGCCGCGGCCTGCGCCGCGAGTTCCGCCGCCGTCACTTCGCCCTTGCGGACCCGTTCGGCCAGTCCGATGCCGTCATGCGAGGCCCATTCGTCCCAGCTCATTGCCAAAGTCATTTCTTCGTTCTCCGTTTCTGTTCAAGTTGGCGGCGCCGAACAGGGGCCGCGGGTTCATTCATTCGTTGTTGGTTCGAGATGAGCGCGCCGGGCAGGCAAGGTACATCAAGCCCACCCGAACCCCAGTCGCAGAAGCATCAGCGTACCCGTGCCGACAAGAATCGTCCCGGTCACGTCGTTTCGTCGAACGAGGTAGTAGGTCAATGCGGCGGCCACTGCAAAGAGCCGCGCATCGTGCCAGTCGGCCAGCATGCGGCCGTTGCTCAGGAACACGTCGGGCACCACCATCGCGAGCAGCGCCGCCACCGGCGCATGGCGCAGCCCGCGCCACAACCAGCCCGGCAGCTTCGGCTCGCTGTCGGGCAGCAGGAAAAAACTGCGCGTGAGCACCGTCACCCCCACCAGCGCGCCCACCGCCAGCCACACGTACACATCGTGACCCAGGTGCATCAGCGCGCACCCCACCGGCGGTCGGCCCAGGTGCCGGCCGCGAAGGCCGTGGCGATGGCTGCAACCACGTTCAGCCCCATCGGCCACGAGGCCGTGGCCAGCGCCACCATGCCCGCCGCCAGCGCGGAGCAGCGCACCGCGCGGTCGGTGAGCATCGGCAACGCGAGCGCGAGTAGCGCCAGCACGCCGATGAAGCGCAGGCCCCATGCAGCGGGAATGGCGTCGGCCAGGAAGATGCCCGCGAGCGAAGCCACATGCCACGCCGCCCAGTTGGTCAGCGCGAGCCCTAGAAAGTAGCCCTGCTGCCGCGTCGTCGCGCACCCCGAAGGCGCGGGCTCCGGATGCCGCAGCACGAACTGCGCATACACCGGGTCACCCGCAAGGTACGACAACAGCACGCGCTGCGTCCTGCGATGCCCGCCGAAGTAGCGGCGCCAGCTCACGCTGAACACCACGAAGCGCAGGTTGAGCACGCACGCCGTCGCGACGATCACCCACAGCGGCGCGCCGGCCGCGATGAGCGGCAGGCAAGCCAGCTGCGACGCGCTCGCGAACACCAGCAGCGACATGGCCAGGATCGCCCCCAGCCCCACACCACTCTTGGCCATGGCCACGCCCGCCACCAGGCCCATGGCCATGGTGCCGAGCGCGGCGCCGGCGATGTCGCGCCGGCCCTCGGCAAAGGCGCCGCGCCACTCGGGGTCGGCCATCGATGCGCGCCAGGCGCTCCACCGGCTCACCGTGCGCTCGCGAGTTCCGCGCGCGGCGCGGCCGCCAGCAGCCGCCGCGTGTAGTCGTTGGCGGGCGCGGCGAACACCTGGCCCGTGGGGCCCTGCTCGACGATGCGCCCCTGGCTCATCACGATCACGCGGTCGCACAGCTGCGCCGCCACCCGCAGGTCGTGCGTGATGAACAGAATGCCCAGCCCCAGGTCGCGCTGGATCTCCCGCAGCAGGTCGAGGATCTGCGCCTGCACCGACACGTCGAGCGCGGACACGGCCTCGTCGGCCACCAGCACCTGCGGCTGGCAGGCAATGGCGCGCGCGATGGCCAGCCGCTGGCGCTGGCCGCCCGAGAACTGGTGCGGATAGCGGTCGAGCGCGGTGCGCGGCAGCTGGATGCGGTCCATCAGCTCCTCAGCGGTCTGGCGCGCATGCAGCTTGCTCAGGCCGAAGTTCATGGCGCCCTCGACCATCGACGAGCCCACGGTGCGGCGCGGGTTGAGCGAGCGATTCGGGTCCTGGAACACCACCTGCACCCGCGAGCGCAGCGGCCGCAGCCGGCCTTCGGGCAGGTCGCGCACCTCGGCGTCGCCCCAGAGGATGCTGCCCGCGCTGGGCGAGATCAGCCGGATCATGCAGCGCGCGAAGGTCGACTTGCCCGAGCCCGATTCGCCCACCACGCCGACCGTCTCGCCGCGATGCACCGCCACGCTGGCGTCCTGCAGCGCGGTGTTGTGCTTCGCGCGGCCGAGCCAGTCGCGCCGCGTGTAGATCTTGCCGACGCCCTGGCCCGCCAGCAGCGGCCTGCCGCCGGGCAACTCGCGCGCGGGCGGCGGCGTCATGCCGGGCACGGCGTCCAGCAGCATGCGGGTGTAGGCCTCGCGCGGGCTGCGCAACACCTGGTCGCAGGGGCCCTGCTCCACCAGCGCGCCGCGGTGCATCACCATCACGTCGTCGGCAATCTCCGCGACCACGCCCATGTCGTGCGTGATGAAGAGCACGGCGCTGCCCTGCTCCGCCTGCAGCTCGGCGATGAGCTTCAAAATTTCGGCCTGCGTGGTCACGTCCAGCGCGGTGGTCGGCTCGTCGCAGATCAGGAGGCGCGGCTTCAGGATGATGGCCATCGCGATCACGATGCGCTGGCGCTGCCCGCCCGAAAGCTGATGCGGGTAGCTCGCATGGATGCGCGCCGGGTCGGGCAGCCGCACGCGCTCGAAGATCGAAAGAATGTGCGCCTTGCGCTCGGCAGCGCCCCACGCGGTGTGGGTGCGCAGCAGCTCGTCGACCTGCTCGCCGCAGGTGAGCACCGGGTTCAGCGCCGTCATCGGCTCCTGGAACACCATGCCCATGCCGGTGCCGCGCAACTGGCGCAGCCGCTTGTCGGAGGTGAAGCGGCCGTTGTCGACCAGCTTCTCGCCCGAGAGAATCACGTCGCCGCCCTCGAGCACGAGCCCCTTGGACAGCAGCCCCATCACCGTGGTGGCCAGCACCGACTTGCCCGAGCCGGACTCGCCCACGATGCACAGCGTGCGCCCGGCCTCGATGCGCAGGTCGAGCTGCGCGATGGCGTGCGGCCGGTCGGCGTCGGAAGGCAGCGCGACCCGCAGGCCGCGCACTTCGAGGATGGCGGCGCTTCGATTGGAATCAGTCATTGAATCGGCGCCTCACACGCGCTTGGAAAACTTGGGATCGAGCACATCGCGCAGGCCGTCGCCCAGCATGTTGATGGCCAGCACCGTGGGCACCAGGAAGAGCGCCGGGAACAGCACGTTGCCCGGGCTCTGCGAAAACTGCACGCGGCCCTCGGCCATGATGTTTCCCCAGGTCGGCACGTCCGACGGCAGGCCCAGGCCGAGGAAGCTCAGGATGGCCTCGGTCAGCACCGCCGAAGCCGCGATGAAGGTGCCCTGCACGATCAGTGGCGCCAGCGCGTTCGGCAGGATGTCGCGCCACAGGATGGTCGCGTCGGCCGTGGCCAGCGCGCGGGCGGCCTCCACGAAGGGCTCGTCGCGCAGGCTCATCACCAGCGCGCGCACAAGGCGGGTCACGCGCGGCACTTCCGGCACGGCAATGGCCAGGATCACCGTCGGCAGGCTGGCGCCCAGCACCGCCACCAGCGTGATGGCGAGCAGCACGGCGGGAATGGCCATCACGCCGTCCATCACGCGCATCAGCACCGCGTCCACGGCGCGGAAGTAGCCGGCCAGCATGCCCAGCAGGCAGCCGAAGGCGATGGCGACGAAGGCGGTGAACAGGCCCACCGTCATCGAGATGCGGGTGCCGTAGAGCACGCGGCTCCATACGTCGCGCCCCACGCTGTCGCTGCCCATCCAGAAGGTGTGGGCGAACTGGGCGCCGTCGGGCATGGTCACCTGGCCCGCCGTGCCGGCGCCGACCGAGATGAAGCTCGGGTCCATGGCCGAGGGGTCGAAGGTGCCGAGCCAGGGCGCGAACGCGCCCAGCAGCGCCAGCACGGCCAGCACGACGACGCCGCCGCGCACGGCGGTATTGCGCCAGAGTCTTTTCAGGGTGCTCATGTCAGTCGGTCAATCAATAGCGGATGCGCGGATCGATGAAGAGGTAGCTCAGGTCCACCAGCAGGTTGACGGCCACGTACACCACCGCGAAGAACAGCACCACGCCCTGCAGCACGGGAAAGTCGCGGTTGAGCACCGCGTCGACCGTGAGCTGGCCCAGGCCCGGAATCGCGAACACGGTTTCGGTGACGACCACGCCGCCCAGCAGCAGCGCCGCGCTCACGCCGATCACCGTGACCACCGGCACCGCCGCGTTGCGCAGCGCGTGGTGCTTGAGCACTTCCAGCTCGGTGATGCCCTTGGCGCGCGCGGTGCGGATGAAGTCTTCGGTCAGCGCCTCGCTCACCGCCGCCCGCGTCACGCGCGACAGCAGCGCCACGTAGGTGATGGCCAGCGTGAGGCAAGGCAGCACCAGCTGGTGAAGCCACGGCCCCACGCCGTCGGCGATGCGGCGGTAGCCCTGCACCGGAAACCACTGCAGCTTCATCGCCAGCAGGTAGATCAGCACGTAGCCGACCACGAACACCGGCACCGAGAAGCCGGCCACCGAGAACGCCATCACCGCCTTGTCGAGCCAGCCGCCCATGCGCCACGCGGCCAGCGTGCCCAGCGGCAGCGCGATGGCCACCGCCAGCAGCAGCGTGCCGCCGGCCAGCGAGAGCGTGGGCTCCATGCGCTGGCCGATGAGCTCGGTCACCGGCTTGTTCAGGAAGAACGAGAAGCCCAGGTCGCCGTGCAGCACGCCGTTGCACCAGATCGCGAACTGCTCCCACAGCGGCCGGGTCAGGCCCAGCTGCACGCGGATGCGGTCCAGGTCTTCATTGGTGGCGCTGTTGCCGCCGATCACCGCCGCCGGGTCGCCGGGCGTGAGGCGCACGATCATGAAGATCGCGACCGCCACCACCAACAGCACCGGCAGCGTGGCGAGCAGGCGCTTGCCGAGGAACGTGAGCATGGGCTTATTGCTTCTTGATGTTCCAGTACACCTGCGCGCCGGCCGGCACCAGGCCGCTCACGTTCTTGCGCACCGCGGCGGGCTGGTTGTACTGGCCGACCGGCACGTGCGTGGCCGTCTCGAAGGCGCGCAGCTGGGCGGCCTGCGCGAACTTCTTCTTGTCTGCATCGGTCTTGGCCTGGGCGAACTGGACCTTGATCTCCTCGAGCTTGGGGTCGTTCTGCCAGCCGAACCAGCCCTTGTCGCCGCTGGCGTTCATCATGGCCATGGTGATGGGGTTCAGGATGTCAGAGGCGGTCCACGAGGTCATGAACGCGCTCCAGCCGCCGGCCGAGGGGGCGTCTTTCTTGGCGCGGCGCGCCACCAGCGTGGACCAGTCCATCGACTGCATGTCGACCTTGAAGCCGGCCTGCTCCAGCTGCTGCTTGGCCACCAGCGGCAGCTTGCCGATGGTCGGGTTGTCGGTCGGGCGCATGAGCACCACGGGCTCGCCCTTGTAGCCGGCCTCCTCGAGCAGGGCCTTGGCCTTCTGCGGATTGGCCACGCCGGTGTAGTCGCCGGTCTGCTCCGACTCGAACAGCGTGCCGCAGGGGAACATGCTCTTGCAGTAGCGCGTGAGCCCCGGCGTGCCGACCTGGGTGCGCAGGAAGGCTTCCTGGCCCAGCGCGATCAGCGCGGCGCGGCGCACCTTCTCGTTGTTGAACGGCGGCTGCAGGAAGTTGAAGCGCAGGATGAACTGGTTGCCCGCGGGTTGGGCGTCCACCAGCTTGATGTCGGGGTTGGTGCGCAGCGTGGCGTATTGCTCGAAGGCGGGCTGCTCGAGGATGTCGGCCTCGCCGTTGAGCAACGCATTCATCTGCGTCTGCGCGTCGCGGATGATGAGCCATTCCACGCGATCGACGTACACGTTCTTGCCGCCGGCGGTGCCCGAAGGCGCCTCGGCGCGCGGCTTGTAGCGCATGTTCTTGGTGAACACCACGCGCTCGCCGGGGCGAAACTCGTCGGCCTTGAAGACGTAGGGGCCGGAGCCGATGGATTCCTTGATCTGCGTGTCGCCCGAGGTGTCGGCAATGCGCTTGGGCATGATGAACGGCACGTTCGACGAAGGCTTGCCCAGCGCCTCGAGCACCAGGCCGAAGGGCTCCTTCAGCACGATGGAGAAGGTCTTGGCGTCGGGCGTCTCGTAGCGCTCCGTCACCTTGGCGAGCTGCGCGCCGAAGGTGTCTCGCGTGGCCCAGCGCTTGATGGAAGCGACCACGTCCTCGCTGGTGACCGGCTTGCCGTCATGGAACTCCAGGCCTTCGCGCAGCGTGAAGGTCCAGGTCTTGTTGTCGGTCGACACCTTCCACTTGTCGACCATCTGCGGCCGGATGCGGCCTTCCAGGTCGGTGGCGAACAGCGTGTCGTACACCATGTAGCCGAAGTTGCGCGTCACGTAGGCCGTGGTCCAGATCGGATCGAGCACGGTGATGTTGCTGCTCGGAATGATCTTGAGCGTGGTGGTCTGCGCCACGGCGGGAACGACGGCCGCGCCGGCCAGCAGCACGGCTGCGCCCCATCGGGCAAGGCGGCGCGACAACATGGCGCGCGAAGGCGAAAAGAGCTGCGGTTGCATTTGATTTCCTGAAGACGGCAAGGGCTCCATTGAGTCATCTGTCAGGTCAAATGCATATATACAGTTTGATTGCTCTGTAGTAGAACAGTCGCTCGTCCGCCCCGTGTTTGTCCCCGTGTTGGGGTTTTTCGTGCACACGAAGCGTGCACGCCTTGCCGTGATCACTGTCAACCCTTCGCTGCCCGCGCCGCTGGTGCGCCAGCTCTACGACGCCCTGCTGGCGCAGATCGCATCGAGCGCCATGAAGCCCGGCGACAAGCTGCCTTCGGTGCGCGCGCTCGCCACCGACTGCGGCGTGAGCACCATGACCGTCACCAATGCCTACCAGCGCCTGGTGGCCGAGGGCCATGTCGAGGCGCGGCGCGCCAGCGGCTACTACGTGGCCGAGGCCGAGCGCGCGGCCACGCGGCGCAAGCCCTTCCTGGGCCGCACCTCGGTCGACTCGCTGTGGCTGCTCAAGCACGTCTACGAAGACGACCGCACCCTGCTGAACGCGGGCTGCGGCTGGATCCCGCCCGAGATGCTGCATATGGACGGCGTGCGCCGCGCGCTGGCCGCGCTCTCGCGCAAGCCGGGCGCCGGCCTGGCGAGCTACGGCACGCCCTACGGCTACCTGCCGCTGCGCCAGCAGATACAGACGCTGCTCGCGCAGCAGGGCATAGAGACCGCGCCGCACCAGATCGTGCTGACGCACGGCGCCTCGCAGGCGCTGAACCTGGTGGCGCGCTGCCTGCTGCAGCCGCGCGACGTGGTGCTGGTCGACGAGCCCGGCTCGACCAACCTGTACGCGATGCTGCGCTCGCTCGACCTGAAGCTGGTGGGCGTGGAACGCACCGTCAACGGCCCCGACCTCGCGGCGCTGCAGGCGCTGGCGCAGCGGCACGGCGCCAAGGCCTTCTTCACCTCCGGCAACCTGCACAACCCCACCGGCAGCCAGTGCACGCCGGCCGTGGCCTACCAGATTCTGCGGCTGGCCGAGCAGCTCGACTTCCACATCGTCGACAACGACGTGATGGCCGGGCTGGAGCCGCCCGGCGCGGCCACTCCGCTCGCGAGCCTGGACCGGCTGCGCCGGGTGATCCATGTCGGCAGCTTCTCCAAGACGGTGTCGCCCGCCCTGCGCGTGGGCTTCGTCGCCTGCAGCGAGGAGTTCGCCGAAAAGATGATCCTGCAGAAGATGGTCAACAGCCTCACCACTTCGGAGCTCACCGAGCGGCTGCTGCACGGCGTGCTGGTCGAGGGCCGCTACCGAGCCCATGTGGCGAAGCTGGCCGAACAGCTGCAGGCGGCGCAGCGCACCGTGTGCGACCGGCTGGAGGCGGCCGGCATGCAGCTGTTCACGCGTCCGGCGGGCGGCCCCTTCCTGTGGGCGCGGTTCGAGCGCGACGACGTCGACATGCGCGCGCTGGCGCAGCGCGCCATCGCAGAGAGCTTTCTGCTGGCGCCGGGCGACCTCTTTCGCACCGATCTGCGGCCCACGCCGTGGCTGCGCTTCAACGTGGGTTACGCGGACGACCCGAAGCTGTATCGTTTCCTGGCGCAAGAAGCGAAAAGGCTGCGCTCGAAGGCCTGACGAGTTCGAGCAATCGACAAGGACACGGACCATGCTCTATGCCATCCTCATCCACGGTTCCGAATCCGCCGAGGCCACCTGGGAGCCCGACGTGGAGGAAGACATGCTCGAGCGCCACGCCGACCTGCGCGACGACCTGCAGGCACAGGGCCGGCTCGGCGCGGTGCTGCGCTTCATGCCCGACGCGGCCACCACCGTGCGCCGCGCCGGCGACCTGCATCCGCTGGTGACGGAGCGGCCGTTCGCCAACACCGCGGAGCAGCTGATGGGGCTGTACGTCGTCGAATGCGAGAGCGTCGAGGAAGCCACGCACGTGGCGCACCGGATGGCCTTCGAGACCGGCGTGTTCGAGATACGGCCGATCAGCTGGTACGACCCCGGCGGAATTCCGGCGCGCATTCCGCAGGTCTGAGGCAGGCGCGGGCCGCCAGAAGCGCTGCCTAGAATCTCGCGGGTCATGACGAAGCCCGAATTCCCCTCCACGCCCGCGCTGGCCGACGCACTGATCGTCGACCCCTTCTATCTCGCGATCTCCGTCGATTTCGACCACGACATGCCTTCCCGCAAGGCAGTACTGGCCTCCTACTTCGCCTACTCGCTGGGCGAGGCCGCGCGAACCGGCCGCTGCCTGACCACCGAAGACGGCCGGCTCGGCGCGGCCGCGTGGCTGCTGCCGCGCGCGGAAGCGGTCGATGCGGCCGAATCGGCGGCAAAGAACGAATTCCTCTCTGCCGCGCTGGGGCCCAAAGGCCACGCCAACTACCACCGCATCGTCGAATTCATGGCCGCGCGCGCGCCGGCCGTGGTGCCGCAGGGGGCCTGGTATCTGTCGATCCTGGGCGTCTCGCCGGCCGCGCAGGGGCGCGGGCTGGGCGCGCAACTGCTGGCGCCCACGCTGGCCGAGGCCGACGCGGCGGGCGTGCCCTGCTTCCTGGAAACCTTCACGCCGCGCAGCGTGGCCTTCTACGAGCGGCTGGGCTTTCGCACCGCGGCGGAGTACCTGGAGCCGACCACGGATTCTCCTTACGCGATCATGTGTCGCCCGCCGGGGACATACTTGGCGGCCAGCACGGAAAACAGTTAAAACATTCCATCCGTCGCGCCGTGCTGGCCGAAGAATCGCCGAATGTCCCGAGTCCCTGCCGAAGAAGCCGAACCCGTCTCCCTGAGCCCCACCCTCATCGTCGAGGATGACCCGGCCATGCAGGAGCGACTGCGCTACGTGCTGTCCACGCTCGGCTGCGACGAAAACAGCATCGCGGTGACCGACAGCGTCGCCGGGGCGAAGCAGCTGCTGGGCGCGAATGACTACGGCGTGGTGCTGGTCGACATCGGGCTGCCCGACGCCAGCGGCGTCGAGCTGATCGGCTGGCTGCGGGCCTGCCGCCCGGGCTTGCCGGCGGTGGTGATCTCGGCCTGGCGCACCGAGGAAGTCATCTTCGCGGCCCTGCGAGCCGGCGCCATCGGCTACCTGCTGAAGGAGCGCGACGACATCGAACTGGGCATCGCGCTGCGCAGCATCCAGCAGGGCGGCGCCCCCATCGACCCGAGCATCGCGCGCCACATCCTGGGCTGGCTCGCCACGCAGCAGGTGCCGGCCGACGCGCCGCCGGGCGCTGCCGAAGACACGACGCCGGCCGCACTGACGCGCCGCGAGCACAAGATCCTCGAGCTCGTGTCGCAAGGCCTGAGCAACCGCGACATGGCAGAGTCGCTGTCGATCTCCAGACTGACCGTGGAATGCCATACCAAGAACATCTACCGCAAGCTGGCCGTCAACTCGCGCACCGAAGCCGTGTTCCAGGCGCGGCGGCATGGCTTGCTGCGCTGACGGGCGCGCTGCTTTTCTTCCTTCTTGCGGCTCCCGCGGCCTTTGCCCAGGCCGCCGCCGAGCCCCCCGCGCTGCGCGTCGAGGCCGTGCGCGCCAGCGGCTGGAACGACACCGCCCCGCCCGCCGAAGGCTGGATGCCCGTTACCCTGCCCGACAGCTGGGCCGCGCGCTGGCCGGGCTTCGACGGCGTGGTCTGGTACAGGCTCACCTGGGAGCAGCCCGAGCAGGTGCATGAAGCCGGCCTGCTGCTGCACTACCTGAACATGGCCGGCGAGGTGTCGCTCAACGGCACGCCGATTTCGCGCGACGACAGCCTGGTGGAGCCGCTCACCCGCGCATGGAACACGCCGCGCTACTGGCTGCTGGCGCCGCCGCTGCTTCGGCCCGGCACCAACACGCTGCTGGTGCGGGTGTCGGGCCTGTTCGCCTACCAGGCCGGACTGGGGCCGGTGAGCCTTGGAGAGCCGGCCGCGATGCAGGCGGACTTCGAACGCGAGCGGCTGATCCGCCGCGACCTGCAGGTGCTGGGCCTGGCGGTGAGCGCGGCGGCCTCGGCCTTCTTCGCGGCCCTGTGGCTATTGCGCCGGCGCGAGACGGCCTACGGCTGGTTCGCGCTGATGTCGGTGCTGTGGCTGCTGTTCGGCTACAACCAGATCGCGACCAGCCCCTGGCCCTTTGCCAGCAACCACGGCTGGCAGGCGCTGAACACCTCGACGCTGCTGGTCTTCGGCTGGTGCTACGTGGTCTTCGCGCTGCGCTTCTGCGGGCGGCGCATGCCCCGGTTCGAGGGCGCCGCGCTGCTGGTCGTGGCTGCCGGCGTGCTCGACCTGTGGCTGGCGCCCGTCGCCGACCTGATCTCGCACCGCGCCGTCTGGACGCTGGTGGGCGGCCTCACCGTCATCGTGGTGAACAGCACCTCCATCGTGCACGCGCTGCGCCACCGCCACAGCCCGATGCGCTCGCTGGCGCCGTTCATGGCGGTGTCGGCGCTCACCGGTGCGCACGACCTGCTGGTGTTCACGCAGATCATCGACAGCAATACCTACTACACGACGATGTCCTCGTACGCCCTGCTGCTGGGCATGGCGCTGACGCTGGCGGCGCAGTTCGTGAAAAGCCTCAAGCGCATCGAGAACTTCAACACCGAGCTGATCGAGGAAGTGAACGCCGCCAAGGCCGACCTCGCCGCCACGCTGGCGCAGCAGCATGCGCTGGAGCTGACGCATGCGCGCATCGGCGAGCGCATGAACCTGGTGAGCGACCTGCACGACGGGCTCGGCGGCATGCTGGTGGGCAGCATCGCCAAGCTGGAGCGCACGCCCGAGGACCTCAGCGCGCCCGAGCTGCTGGCCATGCTCAAGCACCTGCGCGACGACCTGCGGCTGATCATCGACGCCACCGGCCGCGACGACGGCGCGCGCGCGCTGGGCGAGCTGCTGGCGCCGATGCGCTACCGCAGCGCGCAATTGCTGGACGCCAACGGCATCGACTGCCGCTGGAGCGTGTCGAACATCGAGACGCTCGAACTGCCCGCCTCCCAGAGCCTCGACCTGATGCGCTTCTTGCAGGAGGCGCTGACCAACGTGCTCAAGCACAGCGCCAGCCGGCGCGTGGACGTGACCGTGGCGCGCGCCGGGGCGGAGCTTCGGCTCAGCGTGCGCGACGACGGACGGGGCTTTGTCGTGGAGAACATCGACAAGGCCACCGGCGCCGGCCTGCGCAGCCTGCGCGCCCGCGCGCGGCGGCTCGGAGCGCAGCTGCAGCTGCAATCAAGGCCCGGCGAAACCCAGGTGCTGCTGCGCATGCCGCTGGGCGCGCGGCCCTGAGCGAAGCGACGTCAGTCGGCCCAGACCACCGTGCCGCTCCAGGCCGTGGCCAGCACCACGATGCCGAAGACGATGCGATACCAGGCAAACGGCACGAAGTTGTGGGTGCTGATGTAGCGCAGCAGCCAGCGCACGCACAGCCAGGCGCTCACGAACGAGAACACCAGCCCCACGGCGAACAGCGGAATGTCGGCCACCGACAGCAGCGCGCGCTCCTTGTAGAGGCTGTACACGCCCGCGCCGATGAGCGTCGGGATGGCCAGGAAGAAAGAGAAATCGGTCGCCGCCTGCCGCGACAGGCCCAGCAGCATGCCGCCGATGATGGTCGAGCCGCTGCGGCTGGTGCCGGGGATCATCGCGAAGCACTGCACCAGGCCGACCTTGAGCGCGTCCCAGGGCGTCATGTCGTCCACGTGCTCGACGCGCACCGAGCCCGGCGGCCGCTTTTCGGCCCAGAGAATGATGAAGCCGCCGATGATGAAGGTGCTGGCCACCACGGTCGGGATGAACAGGTGCGCCTTGATGACCTTGCCGAACAGCAGGCCCAGCACCACCGCCGGCAGGAAGCCGATGAAGATGTTCAGCGCCAGCCGCTGCGCCCGCGGCTGCCGGGGCAGCGCGACCACGGTCGACTTGATTTTTTCCCAGTAGACCAGCACCACCGCGAAGATCGCGCCGGTCTGGATGGCGATGTCGAAGACCTTGGCCTTGTCGTCGTCGAAGCCGAGCAGCGAGCCGGCAAGAATCAGGTGGCCGGTCGATGAGATCGGCAGGAATTCGGTCAGCCCCTCCACGATGCCCATGATGGCGGCCTTGACCAGCAAAACGATGTCCACGCGTACTCCTTGAAAGAGCCGCAATTATCACGATGGCACTGGTCAGCCAGCGTTCAGGTGGCGCGTCAGGATACCTAGTTCAGGTGATATCGCGCCGCGCCGCGTTGACCCATAGTGGAAACTGCCCGGACAGGTTGAGCCGGAGGAGTTTTGCCGATGCGCACGTTCACCCTCGGGGACCGCCTCGAAGAGCATGTCTCGACTGCCGACGACCACGGCGAAGACCGCCGCAAGAACACGCAGGACATCGAGAAAGAGCAATGCGCCTCGATGCGGCGGGTGGTCCAGGCCACCGGCGCCTCGGCCTCCGAACTGCGCCAGCTGATGCAGCGGCTGCTCGACATCGACCGCTCCGGCCGCGCGGCCGGCATCGTGGCGCAGGGCCACATTGCCGCCGACCGCATGGAATCGGTCATGCAGGAGCTGGACCTGGGCGATGGCCTCGTCGCCGGCCAGCGCACCGACGCGGCCCAGAGCATCGACTTCTGGCTGCTCGAACCCCTGGACCCCGCGCACGACAAGAAGTGGTACGCGCGCTGGAAGTTCTGGAGCTTCATCCTCGGCGCCGCAGGGCCCGAGGTCTCGCTCACCCTGCAGGGGCTGGCGCTGCGGCCGACCGAGCCGGGCGACGCGCATGCCGACCTGGTGGCCAAGGCGCGCAAGGTGCTCGAGAGCTGGCGCCGCACCTCGGAGGCACTGTTCTGGGGCGCTTTCGAGTGCTATGTGCGGCAACAGTCTTTCTCGCTCGAGACGCAGGCCTACCTGATGCACTGCATCGCCGCCGTGTTCGCGGGCGACACCATGAAGCTGTCGAACGCGCAGAGCGAGCAGCTCACCGGCATCCTCGCAGACACCTACTGCGACGCACTGGGCACCTCGGCGACCATGCCCTCGGCCGACATCTACCGCCGCCTGTCGCAGGGCCTGGACGGCACCGACCGCGAAACCCTGGTCACGCGCCGGCTGGGCCGCAGCGATGCGGCGCAGATCGCGATGACGGCGCTGTTCTCGGTCATCGAAAACACGCGCGCCTCACGCTGAGCGCCGGCGCAGCGCGCGCACCGCGCTGTCGACCGTGGTCAGCACCGGCAGGCCGCTGGCCGCTTCGCAGGCGGCGCGCGCCCGCGCCATGCTGAACTGCGCGAGCGCCAGCCGCGTGCAGCCGCGATCGCGCAACGCGGCGGCCTGGGCGGCGATGAGCGCGTCGTGGCGCTGCGTGTCGCCGGCGTTCAGCGCATCGAGCGCGCCTTCGGCCAGTGCAAGCTCCAACGGCGTTTCTTGAGGGAATTCAGGCGGCATCGACGCGAGCGTGGGCGCGAAGGTGGCGATCAGCCCGAGCCGGCCCTGCCCCTGCGCCACCTCGTCGATCATGGCCTCGTTGGGCTTGAGCACCGGAATGCCCGCATGCCGCCGCGCCACCGCCTCGATGCAGGGCCCGAAGGCCGAGCAGGTGAAGAGAATGCCCCGCGCCCCGGTGTCGACCGCGTACTGCGCCAGGCGCTGGAAGCGCTCGTGCATCGCCTCGTCGAGCCCCTTTCCGCCGCGCGCCAGGTCGGCCGAAAGGCTGTCGTCGAGCAGGTTCATGCGCTGCGCCTCGGGCCAGTCGCGCGCGAAGGCCTCGTTGATGGGCGCGACGGAGTGCGAGAGCGCGTGGATCAGGGCAATGCGGGTCATGGGTTCGTCGGCGTCAGATGCCTTTGGACGAGGGATTCGCGAACGCGTCCTTCGTCTCGGCGTTGAGCGGGTAGTTGATGTTGATGCCCTTCGGCGGAATCGGCGACATGAACCAGCGCGCGTAGAGCTTTTCCATCTCGCCCGACTTCATCATGCCCGAGACCACGCGATCGACCAGCGCCTTGAAGACCGGATCGTCCTTGCGGAACATGAGCGACTGGTTCTCGGTGCGCAGGCTTTCGCCGGTGATGGTGAAGTCCTTCGGGCTGCGCGCATTCGCGATCTGCCCGGCCAGCAGGATGTCGTCGAGCACGAAGGCCTGGGCCCGGCCGCTTTCCACCAGCAGGAAGGAGTCGCTGTGGTCCTTGCCCGGGAGGTTGGTCACGTCCAGGCCGCGGCCCCGGTCGGCCTCGCGCAGCAGGCGGAACGAGGTCGTGCCGCTGGTGGTGGCCACCGTCTTGCCCTGCAGGTCGGCGATGCTCTTGATGCCGGAATCGGCCTTCACCAGCATGCGCACGTTGTAGCGGAAGATGTCCGGCGAGAACGCCACCTGCTTCTGGCGCTCGACCAGGTTGGTGGTGGAGCCGCACTCGATGTCGACCGTGCCGTTCTGCACCAGCGGGATGCGGTTGGCGGAAGTCACGGCCTGGTACTTGACCTCGATGGCCGGCATCTTCAGCTCCGTCTTCACCGCCTCGACGATGCGGTTGCAGATGTCGATGCTGTAGCCGATGGGCTTGAGGTTGCCGTCGAGGTACGAGAACCCGAAGGACGACTCGCGGTAGCCGAAGGTGATGGCGCCGCTGGCCTTGATCTTGGCGAGGGTGTCGCTCTCCTGGGCCTGCGCGGCGCTCAGGGGCAGCAGGGCCGCGAAAGCCAGGGCGAACGCGGCGGCACCGCAGGAAAACGGCAGACGAAGCTGGGGCATGAAACGCTCCTCGGAACGACGGTTGAAGAAAAAGCGAAGGGAGAAAGCGGTGCTCAGCGCGCCGCGGCGCGCGTCACGGCATCGATCGAGTCGGCCAGGCGCTCGACGATCCGTTGCAGGTCCTGCCGGGTGGCGATGAAGGGCGGCGCCAGCAGCACGTGGTCGCCCTGCCGGCCGTCGACCGTGCCGCCGAAGGGGTAGCACAGCAGGCCGCGCGCCATCGCGTCCTTCTTGATGACGGCGTTGACCTTGAGCGCCGGGTCGAACGGCGTCTTGCCCGCGCGCTCGGCCACCAGTTCGATGCCCCAGAAGAAGCCGCGGCCGCGGATGTCGCCCACGTGCGGATGCGCGCCCAGCGCCTCGGCCAGCATGGCACCGAAGGCGATGCCGTCCTCGCGCACCTTGGCGACGAGGCCGTCGCGCCGGATCACCTGCTGCACCGCGAGCGCGGCGGCGCAGGCCATCGGGTGGCCCAGGTAGGTGTGGCCATGCTGGAAGAAGCCGCTGCCCTTGGACATCGCCTCGACGATGCGGCGCTGCGCCAGCACCGCGCCCACCGGCTGGTAGCCGCCGCCCAGCCCCTTGGCGACGGTCATCAGGTCGGGCACCACGCCCTCCTGCTCGCAGGCATGGAGCGAGCCGGTGCGGCCCATGCCGCACATCACCTCGTCGAGGATCAGCAGCACGCCATATTTGTCGCACACCGCGCGCACCGCCTTGAAGTAGCCGGGCACCGGCGTCAGCACGCCGGCCGTGGCGCCGCCCACCGTCTCGGCCACGAAGGCGATCACGCGGTCGGCGCCCTGGGCGAGGATGGCCGCCTCGAGTTCGACCGCCAGGCGCAGGCCGTATTGCTCGGCGCTTTCATCGGCGCGCTGCTCGCGGTACGGATAGCACGGCGACACATGCGTGGCCGGCACCAGGATGGGCGCGAAGGGCTCGCGCCGCCAGGCGTTGCCGCCCACCGCCAGCGCGCCCAGCGTGTTGCCGTGGTAGCTCTGGCGGCGTGCGATGAAATGGGTGCGCTGCGGCTGGCCGATTTCCACGAAGTACTGGCGCGCCATCTTGAGCGCCGCCTCCACCGCCTCGGAGCCGCCGCTCACCAGGTACACGTGGCTCATGCCCTCGGGGGCCGAGCCGATGAGCTCGTCGGCCAGCCGCTCGGCCACGTCGCTCGTGAAGAAGCTGGTGTGGGCATAGGCCAGGGTGTCGATCTGCGCATGCATGGCGGCCATCACCTCCGGATGCGCATGGCCGAGCGACGACACGGCCGCGCCGCCCGAGGCGTCGAGGTATTCGCGCCCTTCGGCATCGCGGATGTACATGCCGTGCGAGCTGGCGGCAACGGGCGGGGTCTGGCGGAGATGGCGGTGGAAGACGTGCGTCATGTCGGGCGGAATCAGTGGAGTTCTTGGAACTAACGTTTCGGCTGAATTATTGTTTGGAACATTTGTTCCGTCAACTGCCGTGACAAGCCCGCTCCGGTACATTTGTTCCAACAGCAACAGAAGCCACCAGGAAGAGACATCGCCATGGGCGCCAAAGACCGGATCCGCGAGCGCTTCAACGAACTGAGCCCCGCGCTGCAGCAGGTGGCGCGCTATGTGCTCGACCACCCCAACGAGGTGGTCACCGGCTCGATGCGCAACGTGGGCACGCGCTCGCAGAGCACGCCCGCCACGCTCGTGCGCTTCGCGCAGACTCTGGGCTTCGAGGGTTGGCCGCAGTTGAAGGAGGCATTTGCCGCCGACATGGGGCTGGACGCCGACACTTATGGCGAGCGCGCCAAGCAGCTGGTCGGCCGCGCCAAGGACCAGAGCCTGACGGGCGAGATGTTCGAGGTGCAGCGCCGCAACCTCGAGGCCACCCACCGGCAGAGCGAGCAGGCGCTGCAGAAGGCCTGCGCGCTGATAGAAAAGGCGCCCGCCGTGCACGCCGCGGGCTTCCGGGCCTGCTTTCCCATCGCCTTTTCATTCGTCTATGTGTATCGGCTCTTCCGCGCGAGCGTGCACCTGGTCGACGGCCAGGGCGGCTCGCTGGAGATGCAGCAGCGCGCCTTCGCCAAGGGCGACGCGCTGGTGGTCGCGAGCTTCGCGCCCTACTCGCGCGAAGCGCTGCAGGTAACGGAAGCGGCCAAGGCGGCGGGCTGCCGCATCGTCGCCATCACCGACAGCGCGGCCTCGCCGCTGTCGCTGCTGGCGGACGAGACGCTGCTGTTCACCATCAACAGCCCGTCGTTTTTCCCGTCGGTCGCGGCCGGCGTGGCGGTGACGGAAGCGCTGGTTGAGTTGCTGGCCAGCCGCGCGGGCAAGCCGGTGATCCGGCGCATCGACCAGGCCGAGGCGCAGCTCTTCGAATCGGGGGCTTATTTGGTGCCGCCGGTCGTGCGCGGCGGCTGAAACCCCGGGCCGGCCGGGTCAGGCCAGCGCGCGCACCCGGCCGCTTTGCTTGCCGAGGTGACGCACCAGCAGGTCGCGGTTGGCGATGATGTGCTCGCGCATGAGCGCCTCGGCATCGGCGGCCTCCCGCCGGCTCAGCGATTCGACGATCTGGCGGTGTTCTTCGAGCGCCTGCTCGGCCTGTGCGCGGTGGTAGAGCAGCGTCGACGCGTCGCGGTTGTGCGGGCGCAGGTGGCTGTCGAACACGATCGGCAGCTGGCAGGCGCGGCGCACCGCCTCGGTCAGCCAGCGGTTGTCGGCCAGCTTCAGCAGCTTGCCGTGGAATTCGAGGTTCAGGTCGTGCCAGCGTATGGCGCGCTCGTCGCTCCAGCCTTCGGCGCGCAACACTTCGTGCTGCTCGGCGAGCATGGCCACCAGCCGCTCCAGCGCCGCGTCGTCCAGCCCGCGCTCGCCGACGATGCGGCAGCCCATGCCTTCGAGGGTGGCGCGCACGCTGAAGGCGTCGAACACATCCTTGGCGTTGAAGCGCCGCACCTGGAACCCCTTGTTCGGCAGATAGACCAGCAGCCCCTCGTCGGCCAGCCGCGCCATCGCGCCGCGCACGGGCGTGCGCGACACGCCCAGCTCGTTGGCGAGGGAGATTTCCATCAGGTGAGAACCGGGCGCGATCACACCGTCGAAGATGCGATTGCGCAGCGTATCGGCCACGGACAACGCGCGTGTCCGGGAGGTGTCTGGGGGGGTCATCGGAAGTCGGAAACGGGTGCGGCCGGAATCAGGCCGCGCGGATGGTACGGCTCGGTATCGAAGCTTCATATCCCGGATTTCCGTAAAAATCCGATTTCGGACTTTTTCGATGATTAGGGATAATTTCTTAACATTTACTAACACATTTAAGAATAAACACTGTAGTCCTCCTTGGGAAGTACTACCTTGGCACCTTTTCAGTGCTTTTTAATGTTTCCGTCATGGAGCCACCCATAGAACGGAACCCCGTTCTGAAATAAGGGTCAAAAAGCCTGTCGAGGCGCCTTGTCGCGACAGGAGTAACGACCATGAAGCAAGTCAAGCATTGGCAGGACCCCGTCAACGCCGTCGCCGGCGTGTGGCTGATCGTCTCGCCCTGGGTCCTGGGCTTTTCGGACATGACGTCCGCGATGTGGACGATGGTGGCGACCGGCATCGTGCTGGGTGCCGTGGCTCTGGGGGCGACCTTCGTGCCGCGACAGTGGGAAGAATGGACCGAGGTCGCGCTGGCGGCCTGGCTCGCGGTGTCGCCCTGGCTGGTCGGATTCCGTGGCGCCGAGACGCCCCTGGTCAACGCGGTGCTCGTGGCCGCGGTGATCCTGGTGCTGGCACTCTGGGTGCTGGTGACGGACAAGGACTATCTCGGCCAGGCCATGGACCGTCCGGCGCACTGACCGGAAACGCTTCAAGCGACAAGACCCGGCGCCTCGAGCGGTGGCCGGGCCCTCAGGCGCTCACGGCCTGATGGTTGGCGTGGGTGAGGTGGCGGGCTGCGCCGGCTCCGGCTGCACGCCGCCTTCCATCCAGCCCGCCTGCCAGCCGCCGCCCAGCGCCTGGATCAGCGATACCGCGGCGATCTGCCGGTTGAGCTGCACCTGCACCAGCGTGCGCCGCGCGTTCAGCGCGGCCACCTGGGCCGTGACCACGTCGGTGTAGGCCACCAGCGCCGAGCGGTACTGATTGAGCAGGATCTGCTCGGTCTTGTCCGCGGCCTCGGAGGCCTCGCGGTACATGCCCTCCTGCTGCGCCAGCGTGGCGCCGGCGGTGAGCTGGTCTTCCACGCCCTGGAACGCGGCGAGCACGGTCTGGCGATAGCGCGCCACGCTGGCGTCGTAGCTGGCCTTGGCCGCGTCGACGCTGGCCGAGATGGCGCCCGCGTCGAACACCACCTGCGCCGCCGAGAGGCCCAGCGACCAGAGCGAGTTCGGCGCGCTGAAGAGGTCGCCGACCCGGCTGGCGCTGCTGCCGATCGCCGCATTCAGGTTGAAGCTCGGGAAATAGGCCGAGCGCGCGATGCCGATCTGCGAATTGGCCGAGGCCACCGAGCGCTCGGCCGCCGCGATGTCGGGCCGGCGCTGCAGCAGGGTCGAGGGCACGCCGGTCGGAATGCCGGGCACCGTCTGCTTCCAGGCCGCGGGCGGCAGGCTGAAATCGGCCGGCACCGCGCCCACCAGCACCGCGATGGCGTGCTCGAAGGTGGCGCGGTTGCGCACCAGCGTCAGGCGCGTGGCGCGAGCCGTGGCCAGTTGGCTTTGCGCCTGCAGCACGTCCGACTGCGCGGCGATGGCGGCCTTGTAGCGGTTGCTGGTGATGGTGTAGGCACGCTCGTAGCCCTCGATGGTCTGGTCGAGCAGCCCGATTTCCACATCGGCTTCGCGCAGCGAAAGGTAGTTGGTCGCCATGGTGCCGATGGCCGACAGGCGCGCCGACGCCAGGTCGGCCTCGCTGGCCTGCGCATTGGCCGAGGCGCTGTTCACCGATTCGCGCAGCCGCCCCCAGACGTCGGGCGCCCAGGTCGCGTCCAGCGTGGCGGCAAACGCGTTCGAGGGGCTGGTGCTGCCGGTGTCCGAGCGCTTGCCGGAGCCGTTGAGCGACACCTGCGGGAACAGCGCCGCGCGCTGCCCGCGCACCAGCGCCTGTGCATTGGCGTAGTTGGCAACTGCGGCGGCGATGTTCTGGTTCGACACCTGTACGCGCGAGGCCAGTTCGTCGAGCGTCGGGTCGCCGAACAGCTTCCACCACTCGCCGCGGTCCAGCGCGTCGGCCGGCGCGGCGGGCAGCCAGCCTTCGGCGGCCTTCTGCTCTTTCCAGTTGTTCGGCAGCGCGGTCACGGGCTGGTGATAGAGCGGGCCGACCGAGCAGCCCGCGAGCAGCGCGGCCAGCGCCAGCGCCGAAAGCGAAAGGCGCCCCGGCGCACGAAGAGAAGAAGAAGGAAGCAGTGCGTTCATGGCGATGGTCTCAGGCGGTCGTGGCACGGCTCAGTTCGTGTTCATTGGCGCCGCGGCGGCGCAGCTTGTCCAGCAGCAGGTAGACCACCGGCGTGGTCAGCAGGGTCAGCATCTGGCTGGCGATCAGCCCGCCGATGATGGCCACGCCCAGCGGCCGGCGCAGCTCGGCGCCCTCGCCGAAGCCGATGGCCAGCGGCAGCGCGCCGAGCGCGGCGGCCATGGTGGTCATCAGGATCGGGCGGAAGCGCAGCAGGCAGGCCTCGCGCACCGCCTCCAGCGGGCTCAGGCCGCGCGAGCGCTCGGCCTCCAGCGCGAAGTCGATGATCAGGATGGCGTTCTTCTTGACGATGCCGATCAGCAGGAACACGCCGATCAGCGCAATGATCGAGAACTCCATGCGGAACATCAGCAGCGCCAGCACCGCGCCCACGCCGGCCGAGGGCAGCGTCGACAGCACGGTGATCGGGTGCACCAGGCTTTCGTACAGGATGCCGAGCACGATGTAGATGACGACCAGCGCCGCCAGAATCAGCATGGCTTGCTGGCTCTGCGATTGCTGCGCGCTCGCCGCCGTGCCCGCGAACGCGCCGCGCACGTTGGTCGGCATGGCGATGTTGGCCTCGGCCTTGGCGATGGCCTCGCGCGCGTCGCCCAGGTTGGCGCCTTCCACCAGGTTGAACGAGACGGTGGTCGCCAGTTCGCCGTCCTGGTGGCTGACCGAGGTCGCCACCGAGTTTTCGTAGAACTTGGCCACCGCGGACAACGGCACCAAAGACGTGGCCGTGTTGCTCAGCACATTGCCTGAAGACGCATTGCGCAGCGCGGGGTTGGCCGAGACCGGAACAGCGGTGCTGGACGAACTCGCCGCGGTGGAACCCGCTGCGGTCTTGCTGGCCGACAGCGCCGAATTGGCGGTGGTGGTCGGCGCCGCGACCTGCGTGGTCACCGCCTGCCCCGCCACCACCGTCGTCTTGGTGGCGGGCACGTACACGTCGCTCAGTGCATTGGGGCTGAGCGTGTAGCGCGGCGCCCATTCCATGACCACGTGGTACTGGTTGAGCTCTGTGTAGATGGTCGCCACCTGCCGCTGGCCGAAGGCGTTGTACAGCGCGTTGTCCACCGCGGTGGAAGTTATGCCGAGCCGGTTCGCGGTGTTCTTGTCCACGTTCGCCATCGTCTCGACGCCGTTCTCGGTCTGGTCGGTGTCGATGTCGGTCAGCACCGGCTGCAGCTTCATTTCGTCGGCCAGCTTGGAAGCCCAGGTGCGCAGGTCGGCCAGGTTGTCGCTCTTGAGCGTGTACTGGTAGGTCGAGTTGCTTGAGCGGCCGCCCGAGCGCACGTCCTGCACCGTGCCCAGGAACACGCGCAGGCCGGCCACCGCATTGAGCTTGGGCCGCAGCCGCGCGATCACGGCCAGGCCGCTGTCCTTGCGCTGGCTGGCGGGCTTCAGGTTGACGAACATGAAGCCGCCCCCTGCCCGGCTGCCGCCGGTGAAGCCGACCACGGTGTCGACCGCCTCGTCGGCGCGGATGATGTCGACCACCTCGCGCAGCTTGGCGGCCATGGCCTTGGACGAAATGCTCTGGTCGGCGCGCAGGCCGCCGTTGAGCTGGCCGCTGTCCTGCTGCGGGAAGAAGCCCTTGGGCGCGGCGCTGAACAGGTACACGTTGAGCCCCACCACCGCCACCAGGATCAGCATGACCAGCCCCTTGCTGTCCAGCGCCCAGTCGAGGCTGTTCTCGTAGCGCTTGAGCACCCAGTCGTAGCTGCGCGCGGCCATGCGCCCGAAGCGGCCTTGCGGCTTGTTCTTGTCGTGCTCGCCGCCGGGCTTGAGCATCCAGGCGCACATCATGGGCGTGGTGGTCAGCGAGATGACCAGCGAGATCATCACCGCCGCCGACAGCGTGACCGCGAATTCGCGGAACAGCCGCCCCACCTGCCCGCCCATGAACAGCAGCGGAATGAACACTGCCACCAGCGACACGCTGATCGACAGCACGGTGAAGCCGACTTCCTTGGCGCCCAGCAAGGCCGCCTTCATGCGCGTCATGCCCGACTCGATATGGCGGCTGGTGTTTTCCAACACCACGATGGCGTCGTCCACCACGAAGCCGGTGGCCACCGTGAGCGCCATCAGGCTCAGGTTGTTGAGGCTGAAGCCCAGCAGGTACATCACCCCGAACGTGCCCAGCAGCGCCGCCACCGTGGCCACCGCCGGCACGATGGTCGCGCGCGCGCTGCGCAGGAACAGGCTGACCACCAGCACCACCAGGATGACGGAGATGACCAGCGTGAACTCGACCTCGCGCAGCGAGCCGCGGATGGAATTGGTGCTGTCCGACGCCACCTGCAGCGTCACGTCGGGCGGCAGCTGCGCCTGCAGCTCGGGCAGCAGCGCGCGCACGCTGTCGACGGTTTCGATGATGTTGGCCGAGGGCTGCCGCGTGATCAGCACGATGATCGCCGGCTCGCCGTTGAACAGGCCCAGCGTGCGCGTGTCTTCCACGCCGTCGAGCACCTCGGCCACGTCCTGCAGCCGCACCGCCGCGCCGTTGCGCCAGGCGATGACCATGGGGGCGTAGTCGCTGGCGCGCAGGGCCGGCGTCTGGGTGTAGATCTGCAGCTTGCGGCCCTCGCCCTGCACCATGCCCTTGGGCCGGTTGGCGTTGGAAGCCTGGATGGCGGCGCGCACGTCGTCGGTGCTGATGCCGTAGCGGCTGAGCGCGAACGGCAGCAGCTCGATGCGCACCGCGGGCAGCGAGCCGCCGCCGATTTCCACGTCGCCCACGCCGTCCACCTGCGACAGCCGCTGGCTCACGATGTTGGAGACCGCGTCGTAGATCTGGCCCGGCGTCTTGGTCTTGGAGGTGAGCGCCAGGATGATCACCGGCGACGAGGCCGGGTTCGCCTTGCGGTAGGTCGGGTTGCTGCGCAGCGTGGCGGGCAGGTCGACCCGGCTGGCGCTGATGGCGGCCTGCACTTCGCGCGCGGCGCCGTTGATGTCGCGGCTCAGGTCGAACTGCAGCGTGACGCGCGAGGTGCCGACCGAGCTGGTCGAGGTCATCTCGTTGACGCCCGCGATGGTGCCCAGGTGCCGCTCCAGCGGCGTGGCCACGCTGGTGGCCATGGTCTCGGGGCTCGCGCCCGGAATCGCGGCGCTGACGGAAATGACCGGATAGTCGACCTGCGGCAGCGGCGACACCGGCAGCACGAAGAAGGCGGCGATGCCGGCCAGCGCCACGCCGATGGTCAGCAGCACCGTGCCGATGGGGCGGCGAACGAAGGGCAGCGAGAGATTCATCGCCCGGCCCCCGAGGATTCGACGGCGCGCAACGTCAAACCGCCTCCTCCTCGACCATGCGCCGGGTGGTTCCACCGCCCAGCCGGTCGAATGCGAGGTAGATCACCGGCGTGGTGAACAGCGTCAGCAACTGGCTCACGATCAGGCCGCCGAAGATGGCCAGGCCCAGCGGGCGCCGCAGCTCGGCGCCGTCGCCGAAGCTCAGCATCAGCGGCACGGCTGCGAAGAGCGCAGCCAGCGTGGTCATCAGGATGGGCCGGAAGCGCAGCAGCGCCGCCTGGTGGATGGCCTCGCGCGCCGACTTGCCCTGGTTGCGCTCGGCGTCGATGGCGAAGTCGATCATCATGATCGCGTTCTTCTTGACGATGCCGATCAGCAGGATGATGCCGATGATGCCGATCACCCCCAGGTCGTTGCCGGTGATCATGAGCGCCAGCAGCGCGCCCACGCCGGCCGAGGGCAGCGTCGACAAGATGGTGAGCGGGTGCACGTAGCTTTCGTACAGCACGCCCAGCACGATGTACACGCACACCACCGCCGCCAGAATGAGCCAGAGCTGGTTCGACAGCGACTTCTCGTAGGCGCCCGAAGCACCCAGGAAGGTCATGGTGATGCTGCTGGGCAGGCCGATTTCCTTGGCCGCGGCGCGGATGGCGTCGACCGAGGAGCCGAGCGACACGCCCGGGGCGGTGTCGAAATTCAGCGTGCTGGCCGGGTACTGCGCCACGTGCGTGATCTGCAGCGGCGCCTGCTGCTCGCTGATGTTGGCAATGGCCGACAGCGGCGTGGCCGTGCCCGAGCCGGCAATCAGGCTGAGCTGGCCCAGCGTCTGCGGCGTGTTCACCATGCCGGGCATGGCCTCGAGGATCACGCGGTACTGGTTGGTCTCGGTGAAGATGGTCGAGACGATGCGCTGGCCGAAGGCGCTGTAGAGCGCGTCGTCCACCGTGCTCGCGGTGATCGACAGGCGCGCCGCGGTGTCGCGGTTCACGTTCACGAAGGCCGCCAGGCCCTGCGCGCCCGCGTCGCTGCTCACGTTGCGCACCTTGTCCGAGTCCTGCAGCCGCGCCACCAGCTTCTTCATCCACGCGGTGATGGCGGCGCTGTCCACGCCTTCGAGCGACACGCGGTATTCCGTCGGGCCGGTCTCGGCGTCGATGGTCAGGTCTTGGGTGGGCTGCAGGTAGAGCGTGACGCCGGCCACGCCGTGCACGTGCTCGCGCAGACGGTCCATGATCTTCTGCTGGTCGCCGTGGCCCTTCTTGAGGTTGATCAGCATGCTGCCGGTGTGCAGCATGGTGTTGTTGGCAGCGTCCACGCCCACGAAGGAGCTGAGGTTCTCGACCTCGGGGTCCTCGAGGATCGCGTGCGCCGCCTCCTGCTGCAGCTGCGACATGCGGTCGAAGGACACGTCCTGCGCGGCCTGGATGCGGGCCTGCAGCTGGCCGGTGTCCTGCGTCGGAAACAGGCCCTTGGGAATCGTGAGGTACAGCACCACCGTGAGCACCATGGTGAGCAGCGCGACCAGCAGCGTGAGCGGCTGGTGGTCGATCACCCAGTGCAGCGAGCGGTCGTAGCGCACCATCACGCCGTCGAAGAAGCGCTGCGCGCGCGCGCCGAAGCCGCTGCCGCCGGTGTCGCGCTTGGGCTCGTGCTTGAGCCAGCGCGCCGACATCATCGGCACCAGCGTGAGCGACACCACCGCGGAAATGAGGATGGTGATGGCCAGCGTCACCGCGAACTCGCGGAACAGCCGGCCCACCACGTCGCCCATGAACAGCAGCGGAATCAGCACCGCGATGAGCGACACCGTCAGCGAGATGATGGTGAAGCCGATCTGCGTGGCGCCCTTGAAGGCGGCCTGCAGCGGCTTTTCGCCTTCTTCTATGTAGCGCGCGATGTTCTCGATCATGACGATCGCGTCGTCCACCACGAAGCCGGTGGCGATGGTCAGCGCCATCAGGCTCAGGTTGTTCAGGCTGTAGCCCAGCAGGTACATCAGCCCGAAGGTGCCGATGAGCGAGATGGGCACCGCGATGCTCGCGATGACGGTGGCGCGCAGGCTTCCCAGGAAGGCGAAGATCACCAGCACCACCAGCACCACGGCCAGCACCAGTTCCATCTCGACGTGCTCCACCGATGCGCGGATGCCGGCCGTGCGGTCGCTCAGCACCGAAATGTTCAGCCCGGTGGGCAGGCCCGCCTGCAGCTCGGGCAGCTGCGCCTTGATGGCGTCGACCGTGGCGATCACGTTGGCGCCGGGCTGGCGCTGCACGTTCATGATGATGGCCGGGATGAGCTTGGTGCCGCTCTCGGTCTTGCTGCCGGCCCAGGCGCTGAGCTGCGTGTTCTCGGCGCTGTTGACCACCTGGGCCACGTCGACCATGCGGATCGGCGCGCCGTTCTTGTACGAGACGATGAGGTTCTTGTAGTCGTCGACCGTGAGCAGCTGGTCGTTCGAGTTGATGGTGTAGGCGCGCTTGGGGCCGTCGAAGCTGCCCTTGGCGCCGTTCGAATTGGCCGCGGCGATGGCGGTGCGCAGCGTGTCCAGCCCGATGCCGTTGGTGGCCAGCGCCTGCGTGTTGGCCTGGATGCGCACCGCCGGGCGCTGCCCGCCGCTGAGCGACACCAGCCCCACGCCCGAGACCTGGCTGATCTTCTGCGCGAGCCGGGTGTTCACGAGGTTCTGCACTTCGGTGAGCGGCAGCGTGTCGGAGGTGATCGACAGCGTGAGCACCGGCGCGTCGGCCGGATTGACCTTGGCGTACACGGGCGGCGCCGGCAGGTCGGCCGGCAGCAGCGAGCCGCCGGCGTTGATGGCGGCCTGCACTTCCTGCTCGGCCACGTCCAGCGTCTGGCCGAGCGAGAACTGCAGCGTGATGATCGACACGCCGGCGGCGCTGGTCGAGCTCATGCGGTCCAGCCCCGACATTTGGCCGAACTGGCGCTCCAGCGGCGCGGTGACGGTATTGCTCATGACCTCGGGGCTGCCCCCGGGGTAGAGCGTCTGCACCTGGATGGTCGGGTAGTCGACCTGCGGCAGGGCCGACAGCGGCAGGAAGCGGAACGCCACCAGGCCGGCCAGCACGATGGCCACCATCAGCAGCGAGGTCGCCACCGGTCGAAGAATGAACGGGCGTGAGGGACTCATCGGTCGCGGCGCTTGCGGTCTGTCTGGCTGGTTTCTGAAGCGCTATGTGTCAGCGCATCGTGCCGCCGGGCGCGGCGGGCGGTGTGCCCGGCTGCACGGCGGGCGCGGGCGGAGGCACGGAAGGCGTGGACGAGTCGGACGACGATGGACGCTGCCGCGTGCCCGCGCCTTCAGCACCGGTACCCGCGCCGGCGCCGCCGGAGGGAGCGCCGGCACCCGCCGCGCCGCCTTCGCGCCGGCCGCTTCCGCGCTCGCCGTTGCCGCGATGCCCGCGGCGCTCCCCGGAGGCCGCGCCCGCGGGCGGCGCCGCCGGCCGGTCGACCGTGGTCTGCACCCGCGCGCCGTCCTTCAGGCGGTCGCCGCCCTCGGTCACGACCTGCTCGCCCGCCGTCAGGCCGGACATGATCGCGACGTTGTCGACGCTGGCCTCGCCGCGCGTCACCGTGCGCTGCGCCACGGTGCTGTCGTCCTTCAGCACATATACATAGTCGCCGTTGGGCCCGTGGCGCAGTGCCGTCACAGGCACCACCACCGCGCTGTCCACGGTGCGCAGCAGCAGCCGCAGGTTGACGAACTGGTTCGGGAACAGTGTGTTGTCGGCATTGGAGAAGCGGGCCTTGGCCTTGACGGTGCCGGTCGCGGTGTCGACCAGGTTGTCGAGCGTGGCAAAGGCGCCGGTGGCGAGCCTGCGCGTGCGCGTGCGGTCGAAGGCGGTGGCGTCCAGCTTCGCGCCCTGGGCCAGGCGGTCCTGCACTTCGGGCACGCGGTCTTGCGGAATGGCGAACTCAACGTCGATCGGCGTGATCTGGGTGATGGTCGCGATGCCGTTGGTGGCGCCGGTGGAAATGTAGTTGCCCGCGTCCACCGGCCGCAGGCCGATGCGCCCGCTCACCGGCGCGGTGATGCGGCTCCAGGTGAGATTGAGCTTGGCGGTGTTCTCGTTGGCGCGGTCGATGGCCACGGTGCCTTCGAGCTGCTTGACCAGCGCGGCCTGGGTGTCGACGTCTTGCCGGGCGATGGAGTCCTGGCCCAGCAGTGTCTGGTAGCGCGACAGTGTGACGCGCGCGGCGGCCAACTGGGCCTCGTCGCGCTGGCGTGCGCCGGTGGCCTGTGCCAGTGCGTTCTGGAACGGCTGCGGGTCGATGGTGGCCAGCACGTCGCCCTTCTTGACCATCTGCCCTTCCTGGAAGAGCACCGCGGTGAGCACGCCCGACACCTGCGGCTGCACCACCACGTTGGCCAGCGGCGTGACCGTGCCCAGCGCCTCCAGCTGCACCGGAATGTCGGCCTTCTTGGCCGTCGCGATGCCCACGGTGCTGGTGGCCGCGCCGCCGGGGCCACCAGGGCCGCCACCGCCGCGCGCGCCCGGACCACCCGCGCCGCCGGGGCCGCCCGGCCGGCCGCCCGGGGCCGCGCCAGGCGCACCCGCCGGCGTCTTCGCACGCTGGATCAGATACCACGCACCGCCTCCCAGGATTGCAAGCAGCAGCAGCGTCAGCAATGCCCCTACCCAGCGACGCCTGCGCACCGGTGGATGTGTGGGAGACACGTTGGCGGGCAGGGGCTCGGTCGGTTTTTCTTGTTCCATGGACTGTGCGTGCGAAGGGTGCGAAGTTCGGCCTAGAGTACAGCGCGGAATGGTAGCCCCGGAGTTTGCTGCGCCGTAAAGCGGCGGTAAAGCTAACGCCCGTGGGCCGCCGTTCACGCCCGCCTGCGGCAATTCGCGCCGCCGCCCGGCATTTCGTCGCACGCCGGTGGCCGGCCAGGGCGGGGGCCGGCAAAGTCCGCTCCATCGATTCTTCTCCCGCCCTTCAGCTTCTCTTCATCTTTCAACGGAGCGCCACCATGCTGATGCAAGTCATCCTCCACACGCCCAAGTGGGTGTTCGCCGTTTTCTTCCTCCTGCTCTGGCTCGGCAGCAAGCAGCTGCTCGCCAACAACGTGAGCCTGACCCGGGTCGCGCTGATGCCCGTCGCCATGGGCGGCCTGTCGCTTTACGGCGTGGTCTCGGTCTTCGGCGACTCGGTCGGCGCCCTGCTCGGCTGGGCCATCGCCGCGGCCGTGCTGCTGGCGCTGGTGCTGCAGCGCCCGCTGCCCGCCGCCACCCGCTACGACGCCGCCGAGCGCCGCTTCCACGTGGCCGGCAGCCCGGTGCCGCTGATGCTCATGATGGGCATCTTCCTGACCAAGTACGTCGTGGGCGCGGCCCTGGCCATGCACCCCGAGCTGGGCCACCAGGCCGCCTTCGGCATCGTGGTGCCGACGCTGTACGGCGCTTTCACCGGCGTCTTCCTGGCCCGCGCCGTGCGCCTGTGGAAGCTCGCCATCCGTACTGACGCCATGTCGGCGGGCGTGCACGCCGCCTAATAATCGGCATCCGGCCCCCAGCTTCCAGGAACTGCCACCATGAACGTGCTCTTGCTGATCCTCAAGATCTCCGTCACGGTGGTGCTCGTCGCCTCCATCGCCGAAGCGCTGGTGCTTTCCCTGCGCAACGGCTGGCGCAGCTACGACTGGAAGGCCTCCGGCATCTCGGTTGTCGACTTCCTGGTGCGCGAATACCCGCTGCGCTGGCTCCTGCCGCTGGCCTTCTGGACCGGCGCCATGGACTGGTTCTACGCCCACCGCCTGTTCACGCTGCCGATGGACCACTGGAGCGGCTGGGCCGCCTGCTTCATCGGCCAGGAGTTCTGCTACTACTGGTACCACCGCGCGGCGCACCGGGTGCGCTGGTTCTGGTGCACCCACGCCATTCATCATTCGCCGAACCAGCTGAACCTGTCGGCCGCCTACCGCTTCGGCTGGACCGGCCGCCTCACCGGCACGCTGGCGTTCTTCATGCTGGCGCCGCTGCTGGGCATGCCGCCCAAGGTGATCCTGCTGATGCTCACGCTGAACCTGCTGTACCAGTTCTGGATTCACGCGACCTGGATTCCGCGCCTGGGCCCGCTCGAATGGGTGCTGAACACGCCCTCGGCCCACCGCGTGCACCACGCGTCGAACCTCGAATACCTGGACGGCAACTACGGCGGCGTGCTGATCGTGTTCGACCGGCTGTTCGGCACCTACATCCCGGAGCGCGCCGACGTGCCCTGCCGCTACGGGCTGGTGAACCCGATCACCTCGCACAACATCTTCGAGATCGAGTTCACGCACTGGCGCTCGCTGTTTCGCGACCTGGCCTCGGCGCGCTCGGTGCGGGCCTTCGTGGGCTACATCGTGAAGCCGCCGGGCTGGAAGCCGGACGGCCCCGGCGACACCACGGAAGAACTGCGGCAGCGCGCGGCCCTGCAGGCAGCGCCCGCGGCCCCCTTGGCCACCCCCGATTTCATTCCCGTCCAGTACAACAAGGAGCTGTCATGAATCCCTCCTCGCCCAACAACGCCCGCTACTCCGATGTCGAACGCCTCGCCCGCCGCCGCGCCGGCGCCAAGATGGGCTGGTACATCCACGCCGTCGTCTACGTGCTGGTCAACGTCGGCCTGGTGACCATCTCGGCCGCCAACGGCCGCAACTGGGCCATGTACCCGCTCATGGGCTGGGGCCTGGGCCTGCTGATCCACGGCGCGGTGGTCTGGATGGTCGCGTCCGGCGGCGGCTTCTACGAACGCCTGGTGGAACGCGAACGCCGCGCGCTGGGCGCCGGGGACCGCCGGTGAGCGCGGAGCAGACTGCTGCTGCAAAAAACAAGTTCAGCGCCGAGAACCTGAAGTCCATGCTGCGGCATGGGCTGATCACCGCGGTCTTCAACTGTCTCATCGCCACCTTGCTGAGCATCACCAGCGGCGGCAACTGGGTCGCCCACATGGTGTATTCGATGTCGATCGGCATCGTGGCCTGGCTGTTCATCGACATCGGCCGGCTCCTGCTCAGCGGACATCGCGAATCGCTCTGGCCCGAATGGCCGCGAGGCATGCTGCTGATCGCGGCGGGCGTGGCCGTCGGCTTCTTCGTCGGCAACCTCATCGGCGATGCCTGGGTCGGCGCGCCGACCTTCGACTTCCTCGACCTCAAGGGCCACAAGCTGGCCACCGGCATCACGATCACCATCATCGCGGCGATCGGCATGAGCTTCTTCTTCTACAGCCTCGGCAAGAGCAAGCACATGCAGAGCCAGATCGAGGTGGCCCAGCGCAACGCCACCGAGGCACGGCTGAAGCTGCTCGAGACGCAGCTGGAGCCGCACATGCTGTTCAACACGCTGGCCAACCTGCGGGTGCTGATCACCGTCGACCCGCCGCGCGCCGTGGCCATGCTCGACCGGCTCAACAGCTACCTGCGCATGACCCTCAGCGGCTCGCGGGCGCTGTCGCATCCGCTGTCGGCCGAGTTCGAGCGGCTGGCCGACTACCTGGAGCTGATGTCGGTGCGCATGGGCGACCGGCTGCACTACACGCTCGAGCTGCCCGAGTCGCTGCGCGACGCGCCCGTGCCGCCGCTGCTGCTGCAGCCGCTGGTCGAGAACAGCATCCGCCACGGGCTCGAGCCCAAGGTGGAAGGCGGAGAAATCACCGTGCGCGCCCGCGAGGATGCCGGCCAACTGGTCATCGAAGTGAGCGACACCGGCGTGGGCCTCGATGCCGCGCCGCCCTCGGAAGGCAGCAGCTTCGGGCTCGAGCAGGTGCGCGAGCGGCTGGCCACGGTGTATGGCGCGCAAGGCGCCCTGCGGCTGGCGCCCACGGGTGCCGGCGGCACCTGCGCGACGCTGAACTTCCCCCTGCCCGCCTGATATTCCAAGATGACCCCGACCGCCCTCATTGCCGAAGACGAGCCCCTGCTCGCACAAGCCCTCAAGGCCGAACTGGCCGCCGCCTGGCCCGAACTGCAGGTGGTCGCCACCGCCGGCGACGGCCGCAGCGCCGTGCGCGAGGCGCTGCGCCTGCTGCCGCAGGTGCTGTTCTTCGACATTCGCATGCCCGGCCTGGACGGCCTGGGCGCCGTCGCCGAACTGGCCGACTGCTGGCCGACCGACCAGGCGCCGATGCCGCAGCTGGTGTTCGTCACCGCCTACGACGAATACGCCGCGCGCGCCTTCGAGGCCCAGGCCATCGACTACGTGCTCAAGCCGGTGCAGCCCGAGCGGCTGCGCAAGACCGTGGCCCGGCTGCGGCAGGCGCTGGCCGCCCCGCAGCCTTCAGCCACGCCCGCCGTCGCCGACGAAGCGCTCGAACGCACGCTTGCCCAGTGGCGCCAGGTGCTGGCCGCCGCGGGCGCCGGCGCCGAAACGGTCGCGCCGCCCACCGCCCCGCTGCGCATGATTGCCGCCAGCGACGCCGGCGGCAGCACCGTGCGCATGGTGCCCGTCGACGAGGTTCTGTATTTCGAGGCTGCGGACAAATACCTGCGCGTGCTGACCGCCACGCACGAATACCTGATCCGCACGCCGCTGAAGCAGCTGCTGCCCCAGCTCGACGCCGACACCTTCTGGCAGGTGCACCGGGCGGTGGTGGTGCGCAGCGCGGCCATCGAGTCGGTGCACCGCGACGAAGCCGGCAAGATGCACCTGATACTGCGCGGGCGGCCCGAGAAGATTCCGGTCAGCCGCCTCTATGCCCATCTGTTTCGCGCCATGTGAAATTTGCGGGCGGCGCGCCCAAAGAAAAAGCCGGCTCTTGCGAAGCCGGCTTTTTTCATTCAGTCACGAAAACCGTGGCTAATTAACGCCAGTGGCCATGGCCGCGGTAGTAGCCACGACCGTAATAGCGCGGGCCGTAATAGGCCGGCGGGCCGTAGTAGACCGGGGCCGGACGGTAATACACCGGCGGCGGGTTGTAGTAAACCGGGGCTGGCGGCGCGTAGTAGACGGGTGCCGGCGGCACGTACACCGGGGCCGGAGCCGGGTAGTAGCCCGGGTTGCCCACGCCGACAGCCACGCCTGGCACGCCGACACCGATCGACCAGCTCACGTCGCTGCGGGCGCTGGCCGAGGTGGCCGCAAACAGTGCACCGGCTGCCACGACACCCGCGGCGGCCCATTTGAAGAAAGTAGAACGTGTGAGGCTCATGATGTGGACTCCTTGTTTCGGGGGCTGCGTTCGGGTCTGAACCGCCCATGTACGTATTGAACGCGGCAAATGCAAAGGGGGTGCACCCTGCAATGTGAAGAGAGTTGCCAAAGGTAACGCCCAAATGGTGCCCTCTAGAATGCCGCAATGACCTCCCCGACCGACAAAAACGGCGCCAAAACGACCGCTGCACCGAGCAATTTCCTGCGCCACGTGATCGAGAACGACCTCGCACAGGGCGCCTACGCAGGCCGCAAGTGGGGCGGATCGCCCGGCAGCGCCGCCCACCACGCCCAGGGCATGGCCGATCCGGCCAAGGTGCGCATGCGCTTTCCGCCCGAACCCAACGGCTACCTGCACATCGGCCACGCCAAGAGCATCTGGCTCAACTTCGAGCTGGCCAAGGAATACGGCGGCGTGTGCCACCTGCGCTTCGACGACACCAACCCCGAGAAGGAAGACCAGGAATACGTCGACTCCATCCGCGACGCGGTGAAGTGGCTCGGCTACGAAACCTACCTGGCCGACCGCCCCAGCGCCCCCGGCACGCTGCAGGAGCACGAGTACTTCGCGAGCAACTACTTCGACTTCATGTACGAGGCGGCCGAATACCTCATCGGCGCCGGCCTGGCCTACGTGGACGAGCAGACCGCCGACGAAGTGCGTGCGAACCGCGGCGACTTCAACACGCCCGGCACCGACAGCCCCTTCCGCACCCGCACGCCCGAGGAAAACCTGGCGCGCTTCCGTGCCATGCGCGACGGCCAGGTCGCCGACGGCGCCGCCATCCTGCGCGCCAAGATCGACATGGCCAGCACCAACATCAACATGCGCGATCCCGCGCTGTACCGCGTGCGCCGTGCCCATCACCACAACACCGGCGACAAGTGGTGCATCTACCCGATGTACACCTACGCGCACCCCATCGAAGACGCGCTCGAGCAGATCACCCACAGCATCTGCACGCTCGAATTCGAAGACCAGCGCCCCTTCTACGACTGGCTGCTTGACCGCCTCGCCGAAGGCGGCCTCGTCGCCAGCCCGCACCCGCGCCAATATGAATTCGCGCGTCTCAACGTCACCCACGTGATGACCAGCAAGCGCAAGCTGCGCCAGCTGGTCGAAGAGAAGTACGTCGACGGCTGGGACGACCCGCGCATGCCCACCATCGCCGGCCTGCGCCGCCGCGGCTACACGCCCGAGGCGCTGCGCCTGTTCTGCGAGCGCAGCGGCACCACCAAGTCGGGCGGCTGGATAGCCTACGCCGGCCTCGAGGCCGCGTTGCGGGAAACAATGGACCCCGTCGCCCCGCGCGCCATGGCCGTGCTCGACCCGGTCAAGCTGGTCATCACCAACTGGGGCGAGCTGATGGGCGGCGACGATTCGCTCGACGACTGCTCCGCCCCCGTGCATCCGCACCACCCCGACATGGGCAAGCGCGAATTCAAGCTCGGGCGCGAAGTGTGGATCGAGCGCACCGACTACGAAGAAGTGCAGCCCAAGGGCTTCTTCCGCCTGTTCCCCGGCAACAAGGTGCGGCTGAAGTACGGCCACGTCATCGAATGCACCGGCGGCACCAAGGACGCTGACGGCAAGCTCGTTGAAGTGCAGGCCACGCTGGTGCCCGACACCAAGAGCGGCACGCCCGGCGCGGACGCGATCAAGGTCAAGGGCAACATCACCTGGGTGGCCGCGGCCGATGCGGTGCAGGCCGAAGTGCGGCTCTACGAGCGACTCTTCGCCGAAGCCAACCCCGGCGGCGGCGAACTGCTGGACGAACTGAACAAGACCAGCCTGGAAGTGTGCTCGGCCTTCGTCGAACCTTCGCTGGCGAAGGCCGAGGCAGGCGTCGGCATCCAGTTCGAGCGGCACGGCTACTTCGTGCGCGACCCGAAGGGCGATATCGAAGGCAAGCCCGTGTTCAACCGCGCGGCGGGAATGCGGGACAGCTGGGGCAAGTAAAGCGCTCCTGCGCCCATCCCCGCCAAAGAGCCGGGGCCTGCATGGGCCTCGGCTTTTTTATTGTTCGGTCGCTCCCAGCCGCTTGTAGACCACGCCCAGCACCGCGCTGTTCTCGTCGGTGGTGCACACGGCCGGACGCGCTTGCGGCCCGACCTTCAGGTTGATCGTGTAGACGCCGTCGCGCGGCGTGAAGCCGCTGTCCACCACGATGCTCGCCGGAGGCACGCGCAATTCGCGCGCGGCGGCGGCAACGCAATTCTTGACGCTCGTATCGGGCGCGCCGCCGACGCGCAAGGACGTGCTGCTGCAGGCGGCCATCAGAAAACCCGCCGTCGCCGCCACGCACGCGAGATGAATAGAGCTTCGCATCGTCATTTCCGGGTTCTCCTTGGTGATGAACCCATTGGAGCCGCCGGGCGCATCGAATGTTGCAGGACAGACCCGGGCTATCCTGTCGGTTCATGAACCTTCCGAGCCCTTCCTCCCGCCTGATCCGTTTCAACAAGCCTTATGGCGTGCTCAGCCAGTTCACGCCCGAGGGCCGCTGGCGCGGCCTGAAAGACTTCATCGACATTCCCGGCGTCTATGTCGCCGGCCGGCTCGATGCCGACAGCGAAGGCCTGCTGCTGCTCACCGACGACGGCAAGCTGCAGGCGCGCATCGCCGATCCGCGCTTCAAGATGGAAAAGATCTACTGGGTGCAGGTGGAAGGCACGCCGACCGAAGAGGCCCTCGCCGCCTTGCGCGCGGGCGTGCAGCTCAACGACGGCCCCACGCGCCCCGCCAGGGCGCGCCTGCTCGATCCGCCGCCGCAGGTTTGGGAGCGCCAGCCCCCGATCCGGGAGCGCAAGAGCATTCCCACCGCGTGGCTGGAACTGGCGATCCGCGAAGGGCGCAACCGCCAGGTGCGGCGCATGACGGCGGCCGTCGGGTTGCCGACGCTGCGGCTGATCCGCGCCGCCATCGGGCCGCACACGCTCGAAGGGCTGGCGCCGGGGAGCTGGCTCGGCTGACCGCGCCCCTCATCAAAGAACTTCATCGAACATTTGCCCATGCCAACCAATCTCGCCTTTTCCGACCATCCGTCCGCCATGCTGTTGAATCGCCGCCGCGCCCTGCTCGGCAGCCTTGGCCTGCTGGCGATGCCCGCTTCGCAGGTTGCCAACGCCGCCACCGGCACGTCGAAGAAAGCGCGGCCACCCGCGCAGGCCGACGTCTGGCCGCATGCGTCCCAGGTGCCGGGCGGCGTGGCCCGCCTGTCGCTCGGCCCGGCTGCAAAGCGGCCCGCCGCCTTCGCAGGCGATGTTCCCCTGCTCGTGGTGGGCGACACCATCGAATGGACCGCGCTGGTCGGCATTCCTCTTTCGGCCGAGCCGGGCGAAGCCGGCATCACCGTCCGCCCCGAAGGCCGCCCCGAAAAGCAGATCGCCTACATCGTTGCCCCGAAGCAGTACCGCGAACAACGCCTCACGGTCGCACCGCGCACCGTCGACCTGTCCCCCGAAGACCAGGCCCGCTACGAACGCGAGCGCGCGCACCTCACCACCGTGATGGCCACGCTCACCGACATGGGCCCCGATGCAGCGCTGCAGATGCGCGTGCCCGTGCCCGGCCGCCGCTCCAGCTCGTTCGGCCTGCGCCGGGTGTTCAACGGCCAGTCGCGCAATCCGCACAGCGGCATGGACATCGCGGCGGGCACCGGCACGCCGGTGCTGGCGCCGCTGCCCGGCAAGGTGATCGACACGGGCGACTATTTCTTCAATGGCGGCACCGTGTGGCTGGACCACGGCGGCGGCCTGCTCACGATGTACTGCCACCTGAGCCGGGTCGACGTGAAGGTCGGCGACGTGCTGAAGACCGGGGAAAAACTGGCCGCGGTCGGCGCGACCGGGCGGGTGACCGGGCCGCATCTGCATTGGTCGGTGATGCTGAACCGGGCGATGGTGGATCCGGCGTTGTTCATTGCGGCTTGAAACTCCCGCACTCCTCATACACTCGCCCGACATTGGAGCGAGACGAGGACAAGCAATGGCTGGAAAAACAAAAGCCGAGCGGCGCCGTGAGCGTGCCCGGCGCGAGCTTGCGGGCAAAGGGTGGACGGCGGTCTTCATCGGCATCCTGCTGCTGACCGTCTTGCCCCTGTTGCTGAAGGGCGTGTTCGCTGGAGCCCTGGGCTCGGCACTTCGTCCAGCGGGCTGGGCGGCATTGGCGATAGGGGTCGTGCTTCTCGCATTGAACTACCTCACCAATCGCAGCGCGGTGCCGACACCGGCTGCCGTCGAGCCAGCCAGACCTGCTCCAGCAAGAACGTCGCAGCAACCCCCTATGACTCCAGCGCCCGCTCCCAGGATGGAGTCGCAGTGGAGCCCCTCCGTGCTTGCCGCCATCGAATGGCGCCGATTCGAGGCCGTATGCGAAGCGCTTTACGCGCAGGCGGGCTTCGCCACGCGCAGCCAGTCGCACGGCGCGGACGGCGGGATCGACATCTGGCTCCAATCCAGGCACAGCGATGTGCCACGCATCGTCCAATGCAAACACTGGCAAACCAAGACGGTCGGCGTCAAGGAGATGCGAGAGTTCTTCGGGGTGATGGCCTCGCACCAGCTGAAGAGCGGCACCTACGTCACGAGCTCCACTTTTTCCGGCGATGCCATCGCGTTCGCCAAGGCGAACGGCATTCACGCACAAGACGGCGCCGCGTTGCTGAAGCTCATCAGCCAACGCACGCCGGAGCAGCAGGCGGCCCTGCTCGCGGTCGCTTATGAAGGCGAGTACTGGCGCCCCACCTGTGCAAGCTGCGGCGCCAAGATGATCGAGAAGAATTCGAAAAAGAACGACGGCAGCTTCTGGGGTTGCGCCAACTATCGCCGGTGCGGCGGCAGGACGATTTCCAAGGCCAAGGCCGTCGCAACGGCGTAGTCCGCCGGGCGATTCATCTGCCAAGCGCCTTCGGCCGCGCCGTACTCCACGCAATCACCGCCAGCAACATCACCTGCAAAGGCAACCTCGCCACCAGCGCCCAATAAGGCACGTTCGCAAACAAATCCGCCCGCTGCAGCATGTAGACATTCGCGGGCGTCACGGCCAGGGTCAGCAGGAAGAGCCCGATGCCCGCTGCCCGCCGCGTCGGCCGCCACAGCAACCCGGCCGCGCCCAGCAGTTCGAAGACGCCGCTCACCCACACTGTCTCGCGCGGCCAGGGAATCCACGGCGGCACGATGCGCATCTCGGCTTCTGTCGCCACGAAATGCGCGACGCCACCGATGGCGAACCACAGGAAGACGAAGACCAGGCCCGCCACGCGCCAGCGATTCATGGCGGGCGTGGCGGTGGTCATCTGGCGACGATCGATCTCAGAGCGGCTTGGTGAGGTACACCGCCTCGCGCCCCACGATCGTGCGCTGCGCGGGCATGAAGATCGTGCAGTCGTCGCACAGTGCGCGAATCTCTTCGTCGCCATTGGTCGCGATCAGCTCGCCCTTGGCGAAGGTCTCGAAGCCGATCAGCGGGCGCACGAAGGCGAAGTCTTCCGACTTGATGACGTAGGTCTGCAGCAGCTGAAAGCGGCGTTGCGGCTCGGGCGGCGGCGTGGCCGGGTCCTTGTCGACGAGGCCGAAGTACGCGAGGAAGTCGTAGGTGACGGCGGTCGCGAGTTCCGACGCGGAGCGCAGGAAGTGCTGGCCGCACTCGACCACCATCGCCACGCCCTTGCCGTCCGGGCCGCCGTGGCTGCCGTACTGGATCAGCGGCGTGCCCGAGCCCAGGCCGTCGGGCATCACCAGGTGCACCGACGGGCGGCCGATGGCCAGCGCGACCTTGGCGTTGCGCTCGAACGCCGGGTACACCCAGAACGGCACCACCGGCTGGCTGGTCGAGTGGATGTCGAGGATGTGGTCGGCCGCCTCCACCACGGGGCGCAGGATGCGCGCGCGGCGCAGCTCGGGGCTGTCTTCCTTGCCGTCGAGCCACTCGGGCGACCAGATGCGGTTCAGGTTGTGCACGATCTGGCGGCTGTCGAAGGGCGCCTCTTCCTTGAACGACTCGTAGGCCTCGATGTTCGCGAAGGCCACGGTGAGCGTGCCGATCTTCGGGCGCACGTCGTTGTCGAGCAGGTGGGTGGCGGCGGTCATGCCGCAGATCTCGTTGCCGTGGGTGAGCGCGTTGATGAGCACGTGCGGGCCGGGCTTGCCGGACTCGAAGCGGTGCACGTAGTCGATGCCGACATTGCCCTTGCGGTAGGCGGAGAGGTCGCGGGGGAGGACTTCGAGGGCGGGAGGCAGTTGGGTCATGGGGTTGTGGGGAGTGGACGAAGCAGCCGGCAAGTTTGCTACAGATGGCCGTTTCGCGCCTCGCTCCCCGCCACGGGCCCCGTCACCAATTCACTTCACGCTCCGGCGTCGCCGAAATATGGTGAATCGACAGGTCCGCCCCGTCGTATTCCTCTTCCTGCGTCAGCCGCAGCCCGACCGCCTTCTTCAGCGCGCCGTACACCGCCCACCCCGCCAGGCCGGCCCAGGCGACGCCCATCAGCGTGCCGATCAGCTGCGCCCACACGTTTACCCCGCCGATGCCGCCCAGCGCCTGGGTGCCGAAGATGCCCGCGGCGATGCCGCCCCAGGTGCCGCACAGGCCGTGCAGCGGCCACACGCCGAGCACGTCGTCGATCTTCCATTTGTTCTGCACCAGCGTGAACATCTTGACGAAGATGGCGCCCGCCACGCCGCCCACCACCAGTGCGCCCAGCGGGTGCATCAGGTCGGAGCCGGCGCAGATGGCCACGAGCCCCGCGAGCGGGCCGTTGTAGACGAAGCCGGGGTCGTTCTTGCCCATGGCCAGCGCGACCAGCGTGCCGCCGACCATCGCCATCAGCGAGTTGACGGCGACGAGGCCGGAGATCTTGTCGATGCTCTGCGCGCTCATCACATTGAAGCCGAACCAGCCCACGCACAGCACCCATGCGCCCAGCGCCAGGAACGGAATGTTCGATGGCGGATGCGCGCTCAGCGAGCCGTCGCCCCGGTAGCGGTTGCGCCGCGCGCCCAGCAGCAGCACGGCCGGCAGCGCGAGCCAGCCGCCCACGGCATGCACGACCACCGAACCCGCGAAATCATGAAACTCATGGCCGGTGAGCGAGGCGATCCAGCCCTGGATGCCGAAGTGCTTGTTCCAGGCAATGCCCTCGTACAGCGGATAGACGAACCCCACGATCACCGCAGTGGCGATGAGCTGCGGCCAGAACTTGGCGCGCTCCGCGATGCCGCCCGAGATGATGGCCGGGATGGCGGCCGCAAAGGTCAGCAGGAAGAAGAACTTCACCAGCTCGTAGCCGCTTCTTGCCGACAGTTCGGTGGCGCTCACGAAGAAATGCGTGCCGTAGGCCACGCCGTAACCCACCAGGAAGTACACGATGGTCGACACCGAGAAGTCGACCAGGATCTTCACCAGCGCATTGACCTGGTTCTTCTTTCGGACGGTGCCGAGCTCCAGAAAGGCAAAACCGGCATGCATGGCCAACACCATGATCGCGCCGAGAAGGATGAACAGCGCGTCTGCGCCCTGTTTAAGTGCGTCCATTGAAGCTTCTTGCAGTTTTTGGTTTGATTTGGTGCAACGCACCCGAATTGCTCGGAGCGGCGCCATAAGCAAGCAAAAAAAGTGCCTGAAAGCTCTTTGATGGTGCAGAGCGAACCAATAACGGGCCTCCCAGGCCCGGTCGCGCACCGGATCAGCCCGCGCCGGCGCGCAGCGCGTCCCGATAGCGGCGGCTGCACGGCACCGTGGTGCCGTCGTGCATGTGCAACCGGGCGTCGCCGCCGTCCAGCGGCTCTATCTCCTTGAGGCGGCCCAGGTTCACGGCGTGGCTGCGGTGCACGCGCACGAAGCGGTCGGGGTCGAGCTGGGTCAGGAAGTCGGTGAGCGTGGCGCGCAGCAGGTAGTCGTGGCCGTTGACGTGCAGGCCGACGTAGTTGCCCTCGGCCTGCAGCCAGTCGATGTCGGTGGCGGCGATGAGGAATTCGCGGCGCAGCTTTCGCACGAGGAAGCGTTCGGGGCGCGGGGGTGGCGGTGGAAGTGTTTCCGACATGGCGGGTTGCGGCGAGGGCGGCGCGCTCGCCCCCTCCTCCGGCTCGTCGAGCATCCGGGCCTCGCCCTGCAGCCGCAGCACGAACCGCCGATAAGCCCAGATGCCGAAGATCATGCTGGCGTACACGCGCACGTCTTTCAGGTACTCGTAGCCCCACTGGTCGGTCCAGGCCCAGAAGTCGTAGCGCCCGCCGGCCATGGAATAGACCAGCGAGCGCAGGGCGAACATGCCGGCCACATGCACCACGCTGATTGCCACGCTGGCCGCCAGGTGCCCGGCCAGGAAGCGGACCCAGTGGCTGCGTGCCAGCGGTGCCAGCCAGCGCTCGATGGCCACCAGCGCCGGCACCAGCAGCAACAGCACGAAGTGGCTCGACACCTCCCAGGTCACCACTTCCCAGCGGGCATGCGGCACGGCGCGCGTGCCGACATCGGCGATCGCGACCAGGGTGCTGAACGCGGCCTGCAGCGTCATCAGCACGATCCAGAAACCCACTTCGACATACCGGCGGATCGGCTCGTAGCGTTCGTACAGGTTCTTGCGTGGGTCGACCATGGCCGGAATTCTCGCGAAATCGCCCCTGGGGCCGGCGAATTTCGTCCCTGGGGCCGGCGAATTTCGTCCCTGGAGGCCACCGCTCGTCACAAAGCGGGGGCAATCCGTCCCGGCGGAGCGCCGCGCGGAGTGCATGGGGCGGAGCATCGCGGCCTTTCCGCTTCGAGGCCCCGCCATGCACACCACCGACCACGCCCCGCCAGACCGTCGCCGCCACGACATCGACGCCCTGCGCGCGCTGGCCTTCCTGCTCGTCATCCTCTATCACGTCGGCATGTATTACGTGGCCGGCTGGCACTGGCACCTCAAGAGCCCGCACGAGGCCGAATGGCTGCGCTGGCCCATGGCAATGCTCAACCTCTGGCGTCTGGACCTGGTGTTTCTCATATCGGGCGTGTCGCTCGGCTTCCTGAGCCGGGGCCAGGGCACCTGGGGCCTGCTGCGCGACCGGGGCCTGCGGCTGATGCTGCCGCTGGTCTTCGGCATGGCGGTGATCGTGCCCTACCAGGCCTATGCGCAGGGCGTGGCCGACGGCATGGTGGCGCCGGGCTTCGGCGCCTTCCTGCTGCGCTACCTGCCGATGAGCGCGCCGTGGCCGAAGCAGGCTTTCGACGGCGCGGAGTTCGGCATCACCTGGAACCACCTCTGGTACCTGCCCTACCTGTTTTGCTACACGGCGCTGGTGGCGCTGACGCTGCCGCTGTGGAACTCCGCCGCCGGCCAGCGGGTGCGGCGCGGCTTCAACGGGCTGCGCGGCTGGAAGCTGCTGTTGCTGCCGGCGGTGCCGCTGCTGCTGTGGACGATGCTGCTGGCCTCGCGCTTTCCGCCCACCCACAACCTGGTGCGCGACTTCCACCTGCACAGTCTCTATTTCACGATGTTCCTCTACGGCTATTGGATGGGCGTGGATACCGGCATCTGGAAAGAACTGGCGCGGCTGCGCCGGGTGTCGCTCGCGCTGGCGCTCGCGGTGATCGCCACTTTCTTCGCGTTGCGCGCCGGCGTGAAGGGGCCGCCCTCCGGGCTGCAGATGGACGTGCTGCGCGTGCTCTATCTGTGGCTGTCGGTCTCGGCCATCCTGGGCTACGGGCACACCTACCTGAACCGGCCCTGGCCATGGCTGCGCTGGGCCAATGAGTCGGTCTACCCCTGGTACATGCTGCACCAGACGCTGATCATCGCGGGCGTGGCGCTGCTGGCCCCGCTCGCGCTCGGCCCGGTGGCCGAGCCAGTGCTGCTGGTGGCGCTGACCATCCTCGGCTGCTGGGCACTGACCGACGGGCTGATCCGCCGCTTCAACCTCCTGCGGCCGCTCTTCGGGCTGAAGCTCAGGCCGCGGGCTTCGCGGCGGGCTCTTCCACCGGAACCAGAATGGCGTTCCCCGTCGCCACGAGCTTGAGGGCGTCGCCCTCCCCCCGGGCATAGAGTTCGGCCGCCGCGAACACCTGCTTGCGCCCGGCCTTCACCACCCGCCCGCGCGCCACGAAGGCGCTGCCTACGGCCGGCGAGATGCAGTTCACCGAAAAGTGCGACGCCAGCACGCGGCCCGCCACTGTGGCGGCCGCGAAGCCGCTCACGGTGTCGAGCAGCGCGCCGATCAGCCCCGCATGCAGGAAGCCGGCGTACTGGCCCATGTCTTCCTCCCGGAAGTCCATGCGCAGTTCGGCCTCGCCGTTGGCGGCGCTCGTGACTTCGAAGCCGGCCCAGCGGTTGAAGGCGGCGGTCTTGTTGATGGCCTGGATGGTGTCGAGCATGGCGTGCAGTCCTTGAAGGAAAAGTGTTGCGGCTCACTCTACGAACCGCCACCCGCGTTCATCGTCGCGCGCGTGACCGCCCGCGCGCCGGCGGTTGCCTTGGCGACAGCAGCTGAAAAATTTCTTGCGATGCCTTAACCCCGTTCGCGCGGCCCGTCCGTACGAGCAGGGGTCTGTCCCACTTTCTTCGAAGGCATCCCATGAAAGCATCGACCTCCGTCATTCTTCGCGCCACCACCGGCGCCGCCGTCCTGCTGGTGCTGAGCCTCAGCGCGCAGGGGCAAGCCGTCACGCCACCGGCCGGCTCTTTCGGCTCTTCCGGCTCGCGCATCACCCAGGTCAAGGTCTACCCGGGCAGCGCCACCGTCGACCGCGTGGCGCGAGTCGCGGCCGGCAGCCGGTCGGTCACCTTCGCCTGCCTGCCGGCGGGGCTGGACGTGCAGAGCCTGCAGGTGTCGGCCGACGCGTCGGTGCGGGTGGGCGAGACCTCGGTGCTCGGCGAGGCACGGGAGCTTTCCGCCCAGTGCGCGACCAGCGCGCTGGACGGCCGCATCCGCGAGCTGGAAGACCAGAAGGCCGCGCTGCAGGCCGAGAGCGATGCGCTCGGCATGGTCAACGGCTACCTCAAGGGCCTGGCCGGCAGCGGCGGCGACACGCCCCAGGGTGCCCGCGCGCCGGCGGATGCGCGCAACCTGGTGGCCATGACCGAGGCGATGCGCCGCACCGGGCAGGACTCGCTGCTCAAGCAGCACCAGATCCAGCGCCGGCAGACCGACATCGACCGCCAGCTCAACCCCCTCTTGGCCGAACGCAGCCGCACCCAGGGCAGCGGCGACCAGGTGATGGCCGTGACGGTCACGCTCGCCGCCAGCGCGGATGCCGACGTCAAGCTCAGCTACCAGGTCAACGGCCCCGGCTGGACGCCCAGCTACCGCGCGCTGCTCGACAGCAACACGGGCAAGGTGCGCATCGAGCGCCAGGCGCTGGTGGCGCAGGCCACGGGCGAAGACTGGCGCGGCGTGAAGCTGGTGCTCTCCACCGGCCAGCCGCGCCGCGAAACCACCGGCCGCCTGCCTTCGGCATGGCGCATCGGCGTGGAGCCGCCGCCGCAGCCCGCGCGCCCGCGCGGCTACGAGATGGCGCCGATGCCCGCCGCCGCGCCGATGGCCATCGCCCCCGAAAGCGCCAAGCAACTCGCCGCGCGCCGGGCTCCGCTGTTCGACGTGAGCGTGTTCGAAGGCAGCTTCGCCACCGAGTTTTCCGTGCTGCAGACCATCGACGTGCCTTCCAACGGCCAGCGCGTGACCTTGGCGCTGGGCCAGCATGAAGACACCGCCAAGCTGGTGGCCCGCACCAGCCCGCGCGTGGACGCGAGCGCCTTCCTGGTCGCCGACATGGCGCAGCCCGACGGCGTATGGCCGGCCGGCCCGATGCTGCTGTACCGCGACGGCGCCTTCGTCGGCAACGGCCGCTGGAGCCCGCCCACCGACGCCCGCCTGACGCTGTCGTTCGGCCGCGACGAGCTGGTGCGCGTGCAGGCCGAGCCCGAGCGCGACAACCAGGGCACCGGCGGCTTCGCCGGCTCGCGCGCCGAGCGCAAGGTGCAGCGCGCCTACGTGGTGGAGAACCGCCACCGCACGCCGGTCACGGTGGAAGTGCTGGAGGCCGCGCCGGTGTCGGTCGACGAGCAGGTGCGCGTGAGCTCGCAGTTCACGCCCAAGCCCGACGACCTGTCTTGGAACAAGCAGCCCGGCCTGACGATGTGGCGCTTCGACCTGGACGCCGGCAAGTCCGCGCGCGTAGCCGCCGACTACACCATCGGCTACCCGAAGGACGCGCGGCTGCAGATGCGCTGAGCGCCCTCAGAAGTCGAACTTGGCCGACAGCTCGAAGGTCCGGCGCGGCGCCAGCAACACCTGGCTGGTCGCGCGGCCGGCCCAGGTGGCGTAGAGCTTGTCGGTCAGGTTGCGCACGCGCAGGGTCAGCAGCGCCTTCTGCAGCCGGTAGCTCACCGCCGCGTCGAGCGTGGTGAAGCCGTTGATGCGGATTTGGTTGGCGTTGTCGGTGAACATGGGGCCGGTGTGGTTGAGCGAGGCGAAGTACTCGAACTTCGAGCCGTCGGGCCGGTAGGTGGCGAACAGGTTGGCCACGCGCTCGGGCACGTTCGGCGGCGTGTTGCCAACGCGCGATACGTTGCCGGCCTCGACCAGGGTGTCGAAGCGCGCGTCGAGCGCGGCCAGGTTGCCGGCCAGCATCCATTCGCGCGTCGGGCGCCACACGGTCGACAGCTCGATGCCGCGCGACGACTGGCTGCCGTTGTTCACCGTGTTGTTGGGGTTGTTCGGATCGCGCGAGAGCACGTTGCCCAGCTCGATCTTGTAGGCGGCGGCGGTCCACTCCAGGTTGGCCTCGGGCAGGCTCTGCTTGAAGCCCACCTCGGCCTGCCTGCCGCGCGACATCGGGAACGCCGCGTTCGACGCCGACAGCAGGAACAGCGAGTTCACCGGCAGCGTGGCGTTGGTGTACTGCGCATACACGCTCGACTGCGGCGTGATGTCGTACACCGCGCCGATGCGGCCCGAAGTCGAGCGGTAGCTGGCGCCGAAGCGGGTGTAGCTGCCCAGGTTCAGGTCGGTGATGCCGCGCTCGACCTCGGTGCGGTCGTGGCGCAGGCCGCCCACCAGCGTGAGATTGCGAAGCGGCTCGAGCGCGTCTTCCATGAACACCGACGTCACCTTCACGTTGGAAGTGGTGTTGGTGCGATTGCCGCCGCCGGTGCTCAGCGCCGGGCTCTCGTTGAACGGTGCCAGGTACGGGTCGAACACCGGCACGCGCAGCAGGCTGGCGGTGGCCGCGCTGCTGTCCGAAAAGCGGCGCTGGCTGCCGAAGCGGGTTTCGCTGTATTCGCCGCCGACGACGAAGCGGTTGTCCATGCCGGCCAGCGTGCCCTTGTGGGTGGCGTCGAAGCGGTTCAGCCAGAAGTCCTGGTCGTGCGTGATCAGCGTCTGGTCGCGCGCGATGCTGGCGGGCGCCACGAACACCGCGCTTTCCGAGTTGCGGAACACGCGGTTCGACTGGTTGGCCGAGAACTCGTTGCGCCACGACCAGCCGCCGTTCAGTTGGCCGGTGAGGCGCGCGCGCAGCCAGTACGTCTCGGACGAGTTCTCGTCGTCGGGCACGTTGTAGTTGTTGCGCGCCATGCGCTTGTCGATCACGCGGCCGTCGGGCGTGCTCACCACGTTCGTCGGCTGCGTCGCAAAGCTGCGCGGCACCAGCGGCGTGCCCCAGTAGGCCTGGTTGTTGTCGCGCAGGTAGTCGAACGAGAGGTCGAGCTTCACCGAGCCGCCGAGGTCCAGCATCAGCCCGCTGGTGAAGTGGTCGATGCGCTCGCCGTTGCGGTCGATGGTGCCCACCTTGGTGTCGTTGCGGCTGTAGTCGAGCCGATAGGCGCTGGCGTCGCCGAGCGCGCCGCCGAAGCCGAAGGCAGCGCGCGTGGAGCCGTAGCTGCCGTACGAAAGCAGCGCCTCCTTGTGCGGATTGTCGCGGTCGGGCCGCTTGGTCACGAAGTTGACGACGCCGCCGATGGCGCCCTCCCCGTCGAGCACCGAGGCCGGGCCCTTGAGCACTTCGATGCGGTCGTAGTTCCAGGTGTCCTGCACGCGGTTGGTCACGCCCGCGCCGGAACTGCGCACGCCGTCGTACAGGTACATGAGGCTGGTGAAGCCGCGCGTCGACAGCGTGGTCGGCGACGACGGCGGCCCGCCGCCCGACAGGCCCGCCATGCCGCGCAGCGCCTCGCTGAAGGTGCGCGCGCCGCGCTGCTGCATCGCGTCCTGCGACAGGATCTCGACCGAAGCCGGCGTCTCGCGCACCGACAGGCCCAGGCGCGACGCGGTGCCGCTCGACTCCTCCAGATGCAGGCTGTTGGCGTCGCGGCTGCCCTCGATGGTGACGGTGCCTAGCTCGGCACTGGCCTGCGCATGGGCAGCATGGAACGACGCGGCGGCGGCCACCGCCGCGGCCGTGCGGATGAACATGGTCATTGGATTGCTCTTCTTTTGATGGCTGAGAAAAAACGGGGGGTGGGCTGGCTACGCCACGGAAAAGCGGCGCAGCCGCCACGCGGCCAGGCCGAACAGCAGCAGGCTGGGCACCAGCAGCTGCAGCACGGCCCATGCGGCCTGTCCGCGCAGCAACCCCGGCGGCTCCTCCTGCCATGCGAACACCGGGATGCGGTCGAAATCCGCCGGCGCGAGCGCGTCGCGCGCGTCGATGCGCGGGAAGAAGAACTGCTTCCACGCCGCGTGGTACGCCACCACCTGCGACTCGAAGCGCGCCTGGCGCCGCGTGCCGTTGCCGGCCAGCGCAGTCATGCCCTCGTAGGCCACCGCCGCCGGAGACACGGCGCTGAAGCGGCCCAACAGCGCCTGCTGCCCCGCCTGTTGCGCGTCGAAGCGGTCGAGCTCAGGCTTGATCGCTTCGTCGACTTCCTTCTCGATCAGGTAGTTGCCCAGCAGCCGGCCGGCGATTTCGATCTTGCCGTCGCGCGGCACCAGGATCGCGCCCCGGCCGACGTGCTGGTAGTCGGTGCTCATCAGGTCGGCATGGCGCTTCATGGCCTCGGCCGTGACGATGCGCTGGCGCGTTGCCAGTTCGGTGCGCGAAGGCGCCGGGCTGGCCAGCGTGACCGCGAGGTTGAGCAGCACCGGCGCCACCAGCACCAGCATCACCCAGGCGATGACGAGCACCATCGCGTTCGTCGCCGACGAGGCGCCGAAGGCATTCACCGCCACCACCAGCGCGAACCAGAAAAGCGCATAGGCGCCGACCAGCAGGGCCCACCACAGGGTGGCGCCGCCGACGCCGCTGCCCGTGCCGCCCAGCCCCGCCTGCCGCGCGACCAGCAGCACCGCCACCGGCAGCAACACCGCCGGCCCCAGCAGCACGGCCGCGCGCACCGACAGCTTGCCCGCGAGCAGCGTGCGCAGCCGAAGCGGTTGCGACAGCAGCAAACGCAAGGTGCCGTTCTCGCGCTCGGCCGACAGCAGGTTGTAGCTGAGCGCGAAGATCAGCAGCGGCAGCAGGTAGACGATGACGAACGCCAGGTCGAAGTGGCCGCTCAGCAGATGCCAGGGGCTTTCGATGTCGCTCGGGTTCATGAACACCACGCGACTCTGGCCGGTGACCTGAAACTGGCTCGGAAACAGGTCGCTCTGCCCCAACGCGACCGGGCCCAGCGGCGCAGTGGGCAGCAACGCATGCTGGCCGCCGTAGCTGCTGGTCATGCGCGACGGATCGGCCGGGTTCTCGAACGGCGTGGGCTGCGCGGTGCCGGCGAGGATGCCCGTGAGCAGCACGCGCTGGGCGGCGCGCGTGTCGCTGTCGGCCTGCGCGACGGCGGCCTGCGCGCGGTCGCGGCTCGCGGTCTGCACCAGGCCGTTTCCGAGGGCGTAGGCCACCAGCAGCAGGAACAGCGCGCCGACGGCCCACAGCGTGCGCTCGGCCAGCATCAGGCGACATTCCTGGCGCATCACGGCGAGCAGGCGACGGCCTTGGGGCGGATGAAGAGGCTTGTTGTCGTTCATGCCTCGTCCTCAGAGCGCACGCTGGCGCAGGGTGGCGAAGGCCGCGAAGGCAGCGGCCAGCAGCAGGCCGGCGCACAGCACGGCCAGGCTGCGCGCCTGGTGCGCCAGCGCCCAGCCGGCATGCGGCGGGTGGTAGTCGAAAGGCGGCACGGTGGCCCACAGATCGGGCGCGGCCTGGTAGGCGAAGTGGCGGTCGCCCATGGGGTCGGCATGCGCCACCAGGTCTTCGCTCATCAGGTCCTGGATGCGGCGGCGATGCAGTTCGGCCGCGGTGGTGAAGCTGCGGTGGTGCGCGAAGTCGGTGCCGGCCATGCCCATCGAGAAGCTGCGGATGGCAAGGATGGGCAGCACCAGCCCGCTCCATTCCTGCACTTGCTGCTGGCGTTCCCAGGTGTCCCACAGGCGGCCGTAGTGGCGGTCGTACGCGGGGTACGAAGCCTGGTCGTCCAGCCGCAGCGCGATGCCCCACTTGCTCAGCGGCACGTCGCGGCCCCAGCGCTCGGTGGTGCCGAAGTTCTTCTGCCAGACCTGGTCGGACACGGTCTTGAGCTCCGCGCCCAGCGCCTGGTTGAAGGCGAGCCGCGTGGGGCTGGGGAACCATGCGCGCGACAGCTCGGACATCACGCGCGGCGCCATCACCGCCTGCCCGATCCACAGCGCGAGCAGCACGGTGATCGCCATGCGCGAAGTCGACGACGCGGCCGATACGCCGAGCACCACGAACACGAAGATGCCCAGGTACACCGCATAGCCGAGCGCCCACGCGGCCAGCCGCAGCAGTGCGTCGAGGCGCTCGCCTTCTCCTGCTCCCACGGCCACCGCCACCGCGGCAACGAGCGCCGCCGGCACCAGCAGCACCGCGAGCGAAGCCGCCAGCGCGAGCGCCTTGCCGCCCAAAAGGCGCAGCGGCGGCACGCCCAGGCTCAGCGTCTGGCGCAGGATGCCCTGCTCGCGCTCGCCGGCGAATGCGTTGAAGCCCAGCACGATCACCAGCAGAGGCCCGAGCACCTGCAGGATCCAGCCGACCGACAGGTTGCCGAAGCGCTGCAGGCCGGTCGCGTCCTGCGCGGCGTTGAACTTGACCTCGCTCTGGCGGTGCGCCTGCAGCCACACGGTGCTGCCGATGAACGGGTTGATGCCCGAGTCGATCATGGCCAGCGCCGCCTCGGGCTTGAAAGCGTGCATGCCTTGATGGGCGGCGTCGTGCGGATGGCGGCGGTCCTGGTGCAGCCAGTCGCGGTAGTCCATGGCCTGCGCGGCCTGCTGTTCGGCGCGGGCCTCGCGCTGGTGCGCCCAGCCCACGGCCAGCGCGGTGAACAGCAGCACGGCAACCAGTCCGCCGGCCCAATAAAGACGCCCGTCGCGCAGGCGTTCGAGGAATTCGCGCCTTGCGACCAGGGAGAGCAGCATGCGGGTCTTCATCTCAGGCCCTCATGTGCTGCAGGTAGAGCGACTGCAGGTCGGTCTGTGCGATCTGCGCTTCGCCGTCGAGGCTCTCCACAAGACGTCCGCGCTTCATGATGCCGACGCGCGTGGCGGTCTGCTGCGCATGGAACAGGTCGTGCGTGGTGGTGAGCACGGCCACGCCGCTGTCTGCCGCGCGGCGCAGCAGGCCCGAGAACTCGCTGGCCGCCTGCGGATCGAGGCCCGAGGTGGGCTCGTCGAGCAGCAACGCCTTGGCCTGCTTGGCCAGTGCCACCGCGATCCACACCTTCTGGCGCATGCCCTTCGAATACGCGGACACACGCTTGTCGGCGGCCGCGTGGTCGAGCCCCACCTCGGTCATCAGCTCGAGCAGACGCTTGCGCGGCAACTCGTGGCCCAGCGCCAGCCCGGCGAAGAAGCGCAGGTTTTCCAGGCCCGAGAGGGTGCCGTACAGCGTGACCTGCTCGGGGATGTACGCGACGTCCTGCTTGGTCGCCACGGGGTGGCGCGTGACGTCGGTGCCGTTGATTTCCACCGTGCCCGCGCTCGGCTCGATGAAGTTCAGGAACAGGTTGATGGTGGTGGTCTTGCCCGCGCCGTTGGCGCCCAGCAGGCAATAGATGTCGCCGGCGCGGATGTCGAGGTCGAGACGGTCGAGCGCCGTGTGGGCGCCGTACTGTTTGGTGAGGCCGGAGGCTCGGAGCATGGAGAGGAAACCCGGGTTGAGGAAAAGACGCACGCAGGCTCGCGCCGGCGCATGTGCGCCGAGACGTGCGCTCGGTTTCGTGGGGAGGTTCGGCGACTTGCGCCGGGGCGCGCCTATCGGTCAGCGCGCCGTGTCAGCGCTGGCGGTCAGCGCTTGTTCTTGTTCTTCGCACCGCCCTGCCTGGCCTTGAAGCGCGGGTTGGACTTGCAGATGACGTAGGTGCGGCCGCGCCGGGTGACCACCTGGCAATCGCGGTGGCGCTTCTTTGCTTCCTTGAGCGAGGAGAGGACTTGCATGGTCGTACGGAGGCCGTAAAGATTCGGACCCGCGACTATACGTTATTGAGAATGCATTCTCAATAACACTCGAAAACTGACCGCCGCCTAACTTGCGCGTGCGCCGGCGCCCGCCTTTACACACGGCGCGCACAGCCCGTAGAGCGTCACTTCATGGCCCGTCACCTGGAAGCCCTTGGGCGCCAGGTCGTCCATCGGCCCCGGGCAGGCATGCAGCAGGAACACCTGTCCGCAGCCCGAGCAATGAAAGTAGTGATGGTGGTGCTGCGCCGCGTCCTGCCCGCCGTGGTGCGAATGCGCATTCGCTTCGGGCTTGCAGGCGACCTCGTAGCGCGCCGGCTCGCCCGGCAGTTCGACCTTGGCGATCTCGCCGTCCGACAGCAGCAGCGCGACCTGCCGGTACACGGTCGACAGGCTGATCTCGGGCACGATCTCGCGCGCATGCGCCAGGATTTCGGGGGCAGTAAGAACGCGACCGGCGTCGCTGAAGGCGGAGAAAACTGCGTTGCGCTGGCGCGTGAGACGTTGCATGCGCCGATGATAGTGACCGCCTTGCGAACGCGCCCTCAGACGCCCGTCAGCCCGGCGTGGCATCCTCTTGGGCCCAACCGCTTTTCCATGGGAGAAAAAACGTGAGAAGGATTCATCGGCGAGGCGCGCTGGCCTTGTCGGCCGCGTGCGCGGCATCCGCCCTGCTCGCCGTCTCGGGCTGCGAGCAGAAAAGCGCGCCCGCCGCTGCCGCCCCCCCGTCGCCGGAGCCCGCCCTGCCGGCCACCGCCATCGGCAGCGTGGAGATCACGCAGGAAGACATCGACTGGTTCCGCCGCAGCAAGGCCGAATGGATCGACTGCGAATCCGGCGCCCCCGGCATCGTGCCGCCCGACCTGACGCTCGAGCAATTCGGCGAAGCGCTCGACGGCGCCTCCTCGCCGGCGGTCGAGCGCTTCACCAACGTGGCCTCGGCCTTCTTCCTGCACGCCAGCTTCGCGCAGGGGCACTACGCATTCCAACCACCTTTCGGCCAGCGCGAAGCCTTCGACGTGACCGACGAGCACATCCGCCTGCTGCAGCGCGCGAACTGGCGCACCTTCATGATCGACTGCAAGCGCCCCTACGGCGACTTCACGCACTTCGAGATCGACATGGCCGACATCCTGGGCATGCCGCTGAAGAAAGACGCCAAGGGCCATGCGCAGATCGGCAAGGACGCCGAACAACGCCTGGACGCGCTGCATGCCGACATGCTGTATGCGCTGCAGGCGTACATCCGCTTCGCGCGGCTCAACCCTGGGCGCTACGTGGTGCCGGGCCGCAGCTTCTCGCGCTTCGTGAGCCGGCCGCTGTGCCGGCCGGTGTCGGCCACCCGCGTGGCTCTCTACCAGCGCGCGCTGAAGGCCGCCGGGCCGCATCCGGATTCACGCCGCACGGTGGCGCTCAACGAGGCGGCGGCGGCGCTGTTCGCGCTGGACTGAGCCGTTGTTGCCGCCGCGGCCCGCGCGCACAGGGCCGCGAGCGCCAGGCCGAAGGCCAGCGCGCTGGCCACGGTGCGCCAGAGATTCGCGGCGTTCCAGCGCAGGCGCGTCTGCGCCCAGTCGGGCGGCAGCGCCAACGGGCGCCACGACTCGGTGTACGCATTGAGCGGCAGATTGACCTGCGCGGTGAAAACCACGATGCCCAGGCCGTAGAGCGCCCCGGCCAGCAGCAGGCAGCGCCACCAACCCGCGCCGCGCGCACTCCAGGCCGTGGCCAGGGTCAATGCGCACAGCAACGGCGGACCGAAGAAGAAGCCGAAGAACATCGCGTGCCGCACATTGCGGTTCAGCGCCGACTGCACCCGCGCATAGGTGGCGCCGTCCATTTCCAGGGTCGCGAAATTGACATTGGCGCTGTAGGTCCAGAAAAAGCCGGCCATCACGCCCAGCCAGAAGATGGCGAGCGCATGGCAGACAAGCGACGGCAAGACGGCCGGCGAGCGAGAAAACATGGCGGAATTTCCTGCGGCATGGAAAGAAGCCGCCCACTGTCGTGCCGCGGCGCCGCCGGCGCCTTAACCGCCGATAAGTCCCATCTCCGCGCGCAGCCGCGAGAGCGACACATCCGTCATGCCCAGGTACGAAGCCAGGTGGCGCAGCGGGATGCGGCCGGTCCACTCGGGTCGCTCGCCCAGCAGGGCCTCGTAGCGCTGGCGCGCCGTGCACTGCAGGAAGAGCTGTTCGCGCCGCATCTTGTCGTCGAGCAGTCCGGCAAGCGCCTGCAGCCGCAATGCCGTCCACGAGGGCAGTGTGCCCACCGCAGCCTGCAGCGCGCCGTGCGGCAGGCGCCAGACAACCGCCGGCGTCAGCGCCGAGATGAAGAAGGCGGCGGGCTCGCGCTGCATGACCTCCGTCACGGGCCAGATGAACGCGTCTTCGGCATGGAAATTCTTGTTCGACTCGCGCCCTTCGCTGTCGATGTAGAAAAGCCGCAGCATGCCGCGTTCGACCCAGAGCGCGTGCTGCCAGACGCTGCCGGCGGCCAGCAGCGTGGCATGCGCCTCCAGGGGTTCCCGGCGCGCCTGCGCCGCAAGAAGCGCCAGCGGGGCCGGCGCGAGTTCCGGAAAACGCAGTGCCAGCGCGCGCTGCCAGGCTGCGGCGGCTGGAGCGTCGTCGGACGCGGCAGGCATCGCGGCAGCCTCGCGCGCGCTCAGCCGTCCTGCCCGGCCGTTGCCTCCGGCCTGGGCTTGCCCTTCTGCTTTCGCGCGGCCTTCTTCGCCGCGCGTTCGGCATCGGCGAGCTGCCCAGCGGCCAGCCAACCTGCAAACTCTTCAGGCGTCTCGAGCGTGATGCGCCCCAGATTGCCGGCGCGGAATTCGTGCATGACGATTTCCGCGGCCTTCTGCAGATTGACGCGCCCCTTGCCCAGCAGCGCGCCGCGCTTTCGGCCGATGGTGTCGAGCAGCGCCTCGTCCTTCATCTCGGCCATGGTGGGGGCGTCGAGCTCCACCAGCTTGAAGCGCGCGGCCACGCCCGCGCCGTAGTGCACCTTCAGGTAGTTGAGCAGCTCGAGCGCCACTTCTTCCTCGTCGAAGGCGTTGCGCCCCACGGCGCCGCTGGCGGCCAGGTTGTAGCCGCTCTTGGGCACGATGATGCGCGGCCACAGCATGCCGGGCGTGTCCCACAGGTAGAAGTCGTCGGCCAGCGTGATGCGCTGTTCGAGCTTGGTGATGCCGGCCTCGTCGCCGGTCTTGGCCTTGCGCCCGCCGGTGAGCGTGTTGATCAGGGTCGACTTGCCCACGTTGGGAATGCCGCAGATCAGCACGCGCATCGGCTTGGCCATGCCGCCGCGGTTGGGCGAGAGTTCGTGGCAGGCCTTCACCAGCTGCTGCGCGGGCGTGGTCTGGCTGGCGTCGAGGCCGATGGCGCGGGTGTCGGGCAGCGCGTTGTAGTGCGCGAGCCAGCGCACGGTGCGCTCGGGGTCGGCCAGGTCCTGCTTGTTGAGCACCTTCAGGCTGGGCCGGCGGGCGGTGAGCTCGGCCAGCATGGGGTTGGCGCTGGAGCCGGGCAGGCGTGCATCGAGCAATTCGATGACCACATCGATGTCTTTCACCCGCTCGGTGATGGCCTTCTGGGTCGCATACATGTGACCGGGGAACCACTGGATCGCCATCGGTAGGCTCTTTCTTTTCGCTCTTTTGGCGCTGACTGGAATTCGGGAAAACGGGCCGGCCCTCGGGCCGGGTGCGCATTGTGAACCGGGAACCTGAACGGCAGCTGCGTGCTACGTTTTCGATAGCTATGCACGGCCATTCTGCCTAGAATTTCCCCGGCTGCGCCCCGCAGCCATTCCAACAAGACTCCGAGGGAAATCCATGCTCAACCGCCTTGCGGCCGCCACCTTGCTGGCTGCCACCGCCCTGACCGCGACCGTCGTCCAGGCCCAGCGCCCGTCGCCGCCGCCCGGCCCGATGATCAACGGCTACCTGTGCTGCAACATGCGCACGTACGGCGATTCGATCAGCGACATCAACTACGACGAGCAGGGCACGAGCATCGTGGCAGTGGGCACGCCGGCGCGCATCACGGCCTACGACTTCCGCTGGTTCAGCCTCGATCTGGGCGGCAAGCCGCAGCGCATCAAGAACGACTACAGCCGCAACATCACCTTGCCGGAATTCGCGCAGCGCTACGTCGTCACTCAAGACCCGAAGCAGAAGATGGCCGCTTTCGCGCCCGCCGTGCGCGAGGCCATCCTGGCCGCCAAGGTGATGCCCGGCATGACGCGCGAACAGGTGCTGATGGCCATCGGCTACCCGATCGCCAGCGAGAACCCCAGCCTCGACGCGCCGGTGTGGCGCTACTGGCGCGACAGCTGGTCGGAGTTCCAGGTGAACTTTGACGACAAGGGGCTGGTGAAAACCGTGGTGGGTGACCCGGTTGCGCTGAGTCGCGTGCTTGCCGCAGTGCCGGCCCAGCCTTGAGTTTTCGCGCATTGCGCGTGTGTTGCACACACGCGCAATCCCCGGCGGACTGTTGAATTGCGTGGCTTCGGTCCGAACACACGAGTCGCTTCCCTTTGATGCTGGCCCGCGTGCCATTGATACCGTCAGGTGCGCGCTCCCGCTCGTGTCCTTGGTGTAATTGCTATGGATCTGAGTTCCTGTGACGGCCAAATCCGCGCGAACGGACCCAAGCGCGCAGCGGGCCGAGCGGTTGCCCCAAGTCTATCGACATGACCGTGATGCGGGCTGACCCCATGGCTGCAGCGAGTTCCTCGAGGTTGCTCAGTACCTTAGGCAAGTTTTGGCGGCCAATGCGTTCGCTGTATCTAGCAGGATGCGGAAATACTCCCCTCCAAAGCGAGCCATCTTCTTCGGCGAAGACTTGCTTTTCACATAGTGCAGTCAGTTGCGGTTTCGGGAGTCGTTTTCGCTGATCTGAGGGTGTTCTGCGAGCCTC